>OBZE01000006.1_pt1 | contig 249407 bp, 224 predicted proteins | sample 1476901 | NCBI WGS metagenome assembly OBZE01 (sample SAMEA2580235, study PRJEB22360) | human gut metagenome | biome: human gut; feature: human-associated habitat; material: faeces | place: Denmark | collected 2008/2010 | reverse complement strand
CAGAAAATCGCTATGCCACAGCCTCGGCAGGCCATCGCGTAGCGATTTTGTTCAATTTGAATTTGACAAGGAGATAATAATGATACCAATTTCTGATATTCTCATCCGCTCAATTAGTGGGTATGTGTTTATGGTTCCAGTCTTCGTACTGTATTTCTTGTGGCTCAAAAAATTGGGGAGAACACAAAGTTTTCTCCATACCGCTGCAGTGTTTGTTTTTGGTTATTATTTATTCGGACTTTTGACCGTCACAGGCATCGGCTTTACAAGCACAATGACCTTTCGCCCGAACATTTCTTGGACTCCATTTATCGGTATGATAACTGGGCCAATTGATACCATTCTGAATATTATTCTGTTTGTCCCGTTGGGATTTTTCCTGCCGCTGCTGTACAAGAAATATCATCACATGAAGACGGTTGCATTGACTGGCTTTCTGTTTTCTTTGGCTGTTGAAATTGTCCAGATGTTTGGCTGGGGTTCTTCCGACATCAATGACTTGATGACAAATACCGCTGGAGCCTGTATTGGATTTTTAGTTTATTGTCTGCTGTCAAGAATCTTGCCTGCCAATCTGAAAAAGCAACTTCAATCCAGCCGTGTCAATGCTGTGGCTGAAGTACTTCTCTTTGCTATTTGCACATTTGCCATTATGGTCACGGCTCAGACTTGGTTTGTCCATGATGTGCTGAATGTTCCATAAATTGTATCGGAAACAATCGGTCTCAGATATAAAAAAATAGTGTCTTCTGTTTGACACACCTGCAGACCGATTTTTCCGTATTGAACTTAGTCGCGTCAACGAAGCCACTACCTATGGAATTTCAATCTTTTCCTTCCTGTTATGCTTGGACAGATTGAATAATTCTCTTTGTGTTATATCTATTATTTTTAGGTAATAGTCCACAACGGCTTCTAACATGAAGGTACAAAAAATAAAAGTTGATCCTCAATCAACCCTATTATTGTACTCTTCAATTCATACTTTTCGATCTCAATGGTAGTATGGTTAGATAGACATCTGTTGCCGCTATCCCTTGGTAAGTTACCCGTTCAGCTTACCTACAAATTTAGAATACAATAAATGGCATCATTTGAACAGACTATATTTTTGGGATGAACTGTTCTACTATGAGAGCTTCGGTCTGTTTGCTGTGCTGATTCTGGTACAGTTGGCGGCCACCGGCGCAGCAGCGTTCCGCTTTTACTACAAACAAAGAAAAGGCTGAATAGAAAATAGGTATCATCAATCAAAAATATCATTGGAGGTATAACTTATGGAAAAAGAAACAATGGGAACTGTAATTTCAGTTATAAAACAATGGTGGTTAAAAGTGAATCGTAAACCTGCCCGCGTTCATGCGATGGATGGCGCAGCCTTTCCGCATATTATCAAGGTCAAATATACGATAGACGGTAAAGATTACATCTGCCGAAAATGGATTGGTGCAGGAAACAACGTTCCTGACAAGGGAACAACGATTAAAGTTACCTATTGGGAAGATAAGCCATCGAAAGCAAGAATTGAACTCTAATCAATAAATTTATTAAAATACGGAGGTGATGATGTGATGGGACATTAGCTGTTTTTGATATAGAAGAATCCGGCAAGCAGATTGGAGAAAAGTTATTTCTGCTTCTTAACGAGGAACAAAAGAATGCTCTAATGCAATATATTTTGGAACAAGGAGCCTGTCATGGAACGGTATTCAATTCCTGTCACACTTCCTTCGCAGCAAAGAAAAATCCTCTAACAGAAATACAGGAAGGCGAGCTTTATCTATGCCTGGAACACCGCACTGTCAGGGTTAGGGAACGGATGATCAACCTGACAAGTAAGGAGTTTGATATACTGGCATTGCTCATTGCCAATCCCAAACGTGTTTTTACTTACGAACTGATTACCGATTTGGTTTGGAAAGAGGATTGTGATTTCTATTCGAGAAAAGCGATTCATAATCATATAAGTAAGCTGCGTAAGAAGTTGCGCTTTGAACCGGATCTTCCAAACTATATTGAGAGTGTCGCCGGGATCGGCTATAAATTTGAACATCTATAACATGAGCCCACAAGGTGTTGTTTCCCCTTGTGGGCTTGCTTTTTGCAGCATATATTCTAAGAGCGGAATATGTAGAAAATTGCGAATATAAAGAGTAAAAAGCGAATATCTGCGGACTGATAAAGGAAACATAACCGATATAATTTTCTCCCAAGGAGGTATCAAGCAGCCGATTCAGGTTCCTCCTTGATGGGAGGAAATGCCTATGCGTCTATGCAACACAGATCTGCAGATAAACTGCTTTACATTCAGTCACCTATACGTCGTAGTCCAGCTCGTATGGATTGCGGCGTTTTTGGTTTCGACAAAGTTTGAGCATTTTCGCTGTCAACCTCCCGGAAAAATTTCATACTGCTGCTTTGGCGCGCCTGTTCTTTGTACGGGCGCGCTTTTTTGTACCCTTTTTTTAATCAGAAAGAGACTTAGACCTTATCGCTGCCGCAGCCCACCCTCTGATTTCGATTTTTGCCATCAACTCAAACATCGAAATTGGAGGAAATTACTATGAAGAAAATCAATCTTCGGGATTATTACCCGTATTATACACAGGACATGATCGTTGAGGTGCCGGATGAAGTTGCTTTGTTGCTTCGGGAATATATGTTGTTGGAAGAAGCCTATCGGATTCGTACATACCGCTATAAAGCATTTTACTCTCTGGATCGAGACGAAGGTATTGAGCGTGAGATATTGCAAAAGCCTCTTAACCCGGCAGAAATTTGGGAACAGCGCCAAATGACGGAGTTGATTTATAAAGGTCTTTCCAAACTTCCGGTAAAGCAGCGCCAACGAATCTATGCACACTTTTTTCTTGGCATGAGCAAAGCAGATATTGCCAAAGCGGAAGGAACACACAAAAGCCGGATCACCCGTTCTATCGAAGCCGGATTGCGTAGTCTGGAAAAATATTTCAAAGAAATTTTATAACAGACGGCAACTTTGCCCCTAAAAATGTACTGAATAGTAGAGGGACATATTCGGCGGGACAAGCTGGACGGGTGTGGTAAGGAAGCATATACATCCTCCCACCCCAACTGCAATATCAATTTGTCTGCCATGCCCCTTGCTTGTTCCTTGACAACCGAATATACGCTGTTACAGGTACTTCATTCTGTGTTCCGAGCGGCAGATGGGGCGGCGCGGTGACAGGCGGCCTAAGGAGGTGATGGATCCAGGCTGTCCGAGCGATAAACGCAACCTACGAAACCGGCTGTGGCAGGCCGGACGCGATAACGACGCAGATCATAATGGTACTTCTTCACAGCTTCCTAAAGACTTGGGGAGAGTTCCTGCGGCGTTTGCTTGCTCTGGCAAAGCGGCGGCGTATGCGGGACTATGATGCGGTGACGCTATCCGCAGCCTGTAACAGCCCCGTCCTTATAACAGAAGGACTTGCCGGGGTGCGTGGCAAATACGGCAGTAAAATCGAAATCAGATATAATGGGCCGGATTTATGTGTGTAATAACCATAGATCCGACCTATTCATGTGGTTTTGATAACACAGTTTTCAGAAGGGAGTTGATACTATGGAATTGAATACCATTGTCAGTGAAGTGGGTACACTGGTAGACATTCGGGATGTCTCTGTCAACAAAGAACTTTCCCGTGATGAACGGATTGCAGAATTCGTTCAGCAAATCAAAAATCCATACCATTTTAAGTGTGGGCGTTTTACTGTACAGGCCAGCTTTTCTGCTGAAGGTGCTACCCTGGAAGAATGTATCAAGGGTATTTTGCGATAGGTGCAATTTTAAGAAAGGGGCTGACTTTTCCGTAAAAGCATGGTAGAATAAGAATCGGAAAAGGAATTGAATATGGCATAACCACACTTCTTGAATTGCGGGGATTTTTCTGTGCAACGAAAGGAGTGTTTTTTTATGCAGGTTTACAAAGCGATTAAGTACATCCGTCTTTCTTATACGGATGATAAAACAGTAGAAAGTGACAGCGTTGCTAACCAGCGGCGCCTGATCGATGACTACATAGCCCGACACCCGGAAATTGAGGTTGTGGCAGAAAAAATTGACGATGGTTATAGTGGTGTTTTGTTTGATCGCCCGGCATTTCAGGAAATGATGCGGATGATCGAACAAGGCGAAGCTAACTGCGTGATTGTCAAAGACCTCTCCCGCTTAGGTCGTGAGTACATAGAAACAGGCCGTTATATGCGCAGGGTATTTCCAGCCTATGGAGTGCGTTTTATCGCAATTAACGATAATGTGGACACGGAAAATGACGCTGCCGATGATCTCACGGTTTCTGTCAAAAACATTATGAATGAGGCTTACTGTCGGGATATTTCCGTTAAGACACGGAGCGCCCTGGAAGTAAAACGGCGCAGCGGGGATTTTGTAGGTGCTTTTACCATTTATGGTTATGTGAAAGTCGGCGATAAACACAAGAGCTTGGAAGTAGACGAATATGCTGCTAATGTTGTGAGGGATATTTTCAGAAAACGGCTGGAGGGATTCAGCGCTTCCCATATAGCGGATGAACTGAACCGATTAGGAATTCTTTCGCCTTTAGCGTATAAGCGCAATCACGGAATGCCTCATGCAAAAGGTGGCTATACAGACCGAAAGGATTGCAAATGGTCTGCAACTACAATCATCCGCATTTTGCAGGATGAAACTTACACCGGAACACTGGTCCAGGGCAAACAGACAACGCCCCATTTCAAATTAAAAGAGCGTGAGGACAAACCTTCTTCGGAATGGATTCGTGTGGAGGGAACCCATGAAGCGATCATACAAAAGCACGATTTTGATCTGGTGCAACGGCTCCGCAGGATTGACACAAGGACTTCTCCCAAATCGGATAAGGTTTACCTGTTTTCCGGTATTTTGATCTGCGGATGCTGTGGCTGCCGTATGACCCGCAAGACGAACCGCTATAAAGACAAAGAGTATCACTATTATTACTGCCCGACCGGCAAAAAGAATGGCTGCACATCGTCGGTCATGCTGAAAGAGTCGGATCTGATTGAATGTGTGCAGGACAGTTTGAAAGGACATATTGAAAATGTTGCTTCTCTGGATGCCCTGCTGTCCAGTATCAGTCAGGAACGGATCAACCGGGAATTGGCGCAGGAATATGCCGCACAGATCAGAGTAAATGAAAAGCGTGTGGCACAGACCGAGGGCTTTAAGGCAAAACTCTATGAAAATCTGGTGAGTGGAATTCTGACAAAGGAAGAATTTCTCTCTTATAAGCGAAAATACAATGTAGATATTGAACTGTTCCAAAAGGCAATCGCTGAATGGAACGATAAACTTACAGATGTATTGGAAAACCGAAGCGAACGAAACCGTTGGATCAACCATTTTATGAAATTTTCTACTATGGAGGATATTGACCGCCGGGCAGTCATGCAGCTTATCCGAAGCATACGGGTAATGGGTAAAGATGAACTGCATATTGAATTTAATTACCAGGATGAATATCAGAAAGCAATCTCTTTGGCTGAACAGATTGCTACAAAAAATGAAGAAAGGATGGTGAGCTAAATGGCAAGAAAAAGCAGAAAACAGACGGCAGCTCCTATGCCGGCACCATCTTTGTATGTACATGTGGCTCTGTATATCCGTCTTTCTGTGGAGGATAACAAAAAGCGGGGGTGCTCAGTAGAAAACCAAAAACTGGTACTGAATGACTTTCTTTCGGATAAACCGGACTTCGTTGTGTATGATACTTATATCGACAACGGAGCGACAGGGACAAATTTTCACCGCCCTGGATTTCAGCAAATGCTATCTGATATTGAAGCAGGCCACATTAACTGTGTGATTGTTAAGGATCTTTCCCGATTAGGGCGAAATTCTATTGACACAGGTTATTATATCGAACAGTATTTCCATGCTCATAATGTTCGCTTCATTGCTGTTACGGATCAGTTTGACACAGCGGATTCCGGAAATCTTCATAGTGGTATCATGCTGCCTTTGAAAAATATGATCAATGAAGCCTATGCTCTGGACATTGGACGAAAAATCAAAGCACAGGCGCGGCAGGCTATGAAAGATGGCGACTATATTGGTGCACGGGCGCCTTACGGTTACAGGAAAGACCCGGATAATTGCCATAAACTTCTGATTGATGAAAATACTGCCCCTGTGGTAAAACAGATTTTTGAATGGGCACATGAGCATGTGGCACTGAACCGGATTGTCCGCAATCTAAATGAGATGGGAATTCCGGCACCGAGCCATTATAAAAAGACCACTGGCGAGATTACCAGTCCGGGACTGATCGGAAGTGGCAAATGGCAGACCCGCACAGTGATGAAAATCTTAGAAAGCGAAGTTTATACAGGCGATCTGGTGCAAGGAAAAACAAAGATTGTAGATCATCAGCAGGTCAAGGCTGGAGAAGATAATCTGATTATTGCAAAATGCACCCATGAACCGATCATCAGCCATGAGTTGTTTAATGCAGTTCAGGAATACAGAAAACAGATCTGTGAAGAAAGCAAAGCAACTCCAAAACGTCCCTACACACCAAACATTTTCAAAGGTAAAGTGTTCTGTGCTGATTGTGGCAGAAGCCTTCACAGGCAACGCGCCGAGCGCCGGAAAGGACCCGACACTTACTGGTTCCACTGCCTTACAAACAGCCGGGTAGAAAAAGATAGCTGCAAAGGTGCGATGATACAAGAGAAAGAACTGATTTCTACTGTTACGGCTATTCTTGAAAAAGAGCTGACAGTTGCGCTGGGAATGTCGCTGCCACTCTTTCAGTTGGAGACAAGACAAAAACAGGAAAAAGATAAGCTGAAAATTCAGATGTCGGCCAAACGGCAGGAAATTGAAAAAACACGCCGGCTGATCCGTGGCCTATATGAAAATTTTGTGCAGGGTATTTTGACAAATGACGAATACTTTGAATTGAAAGCGGATTATGAACATGCTATCAATGCTCTGTCTGGTGAGATTGAAGTATTTGAAAAATCTATGGACTCCCTGGACAACCAGCTTGCCAGATACCGTGCAATGGAAAAGGATGCAAAAACACTGGCACAGGATCATGTGCTGACTGCGGAACTGATTGAACGGCTCATTGAACGAATTGAGATAGACCACGAGCGGAATATTCATGTGACCTTCCGTTTCAAAAATGAATTTCAGGGAAAGGCGGTGGAACCGTGCGCAACTATGTGATTGCTCTTTATATCCGTCTTTCTGTGGAAGATTTCAAAACTGAAAGTTTGAGCATACCAAATCAAAAACTGATTCTTCGTGAAAAAGCTATGTCTCTGCCGGAATGGGATAACAGCGAGATTTTGGAATTTATTGACAATGGTCATACGGGGACAAACTTTGAGCGTCCGGCGGTGCAGGAACTTTTAACAATGGTTCAGGCCGGAAAAATCAACTGTATTATTGTAAAAGACCTTTCCCGATTTGGACGTAACAGCATTGAAACCGGCTATTTTATTGAGCGGGTATTTCCTCTTTACCACACCCGTTTTATTTCCGTCAGTGATGATTTTGACACAGCTAATTTCAAAGGTGATACCGGAGGGATTGATATTGCTTTCAAGTATCTTATCAGCGAGTGTTATAGCCGGGATATGTCCATGAAAACCAAAAGTGCAAAATACGCAAAAATGAGTCGTGGGGAATATCAGAGTGTCATCTGTCCTTACGGCTATCGCAAGAGTGCAGACGGACGTATGGAACCGGACGAGGATGTTGCCTCGAATGTGCAGATGATATTTCAATGGGCGTCTGAAGGCAACACCGCAGCCGAGATCACAAGAAAATTGTATGCCATGAATATCCCCACCCCTGGGGAATATCGCAAACTTAAAGGCAAGGACTATTACAATGTTTCCCGAACAAACGGCGTTTGGAGTACATCAACGGTCCTGCGTATTTTAGAAGATCAAAGATATATCGGTACCTATGTAATTGGCAAGAGAAAGGTAAAAGAGATTGGCAGCCGACATACACAGTTAAAGGATGAAAGTGAGTGGTTCAAAATCCCGAACCATCATCCGGCTATTATAAGTGTGGATCTATTTGAAAAAGCCAATGCTTCAATTAAGCGTTTCTCTCTGTCAAATAAAAAACCGCGTGATTATCTGCTCCGCGGTAAGGTATTCTGTGGATGCTGCGATCATGCAATGTCTCTACGAAATGGTGCGTGGTTTTATTGCCGTCATTCCGAGGTGGCTGAAACGCTTCCTTGTCATGGTGTGCGCATAAAGATGGCTGATCTGGAGCAGGTTGTATTTGAAACAATTCGGGCTCAAATGTGTCCGGCATTGGGAATTGACAGCAATAAGGATAAATTGGATTTGCAGACAGTCCAGCAGGCCGAACATGAAGAAAAACTCCGTTCTATTCAAGACAGCAAGCGGCATCTTTATGAGCAGTATGCGCTTGGAGAGATTGATTTGGAAACCTATCGAACACGAAAAGCGGTTTATGACACGGAACTGGTACAAGCCAAAAATGTTCATGCTGTCATTACTGCACAGACAAAGCAGATAAAAAGTGATTATGAAATCAAGTTGAAACAACAGGAAATTATGCAGGAAGTCGGAAACGCCAATATGCTGACAAAAGCTCTGATTGACCGGCTTATCAACAAAGTTTACGTCTTTCCAGGAGAGCGGATTGAGATTGAATATGCAACACAGGATTTCTTAGAAACAAAGGAATCTGAAAAGGAGGTATAACCGTGAACACCCATTTGAAACAGCTATGGGCAGCTATGAGGCTGCCCGAAAAACTTCAAAAAAAGTTATAAATTTTTTTGTCGTGGGCTTGACATACGGGTGCCTCAAATCATGCAGGCGGATACGTCTAACACCTGTTGCTTTTATACCCCTGACCATTTCATGTTCCATAAATGATTTTGTAAATCGAAACATTCTTTCTTTATCTGTAATTCCATACAGCATACTGCAATACTCCTTTAGTTCTTCTGCCAAAAATAGGGGAATTGTTATCTTTCGATTGCTTTTAGGCGTCTTGGGCGGCGTTATCATGTCCTTACCATTTATTCGCTGATAGGATTTGTTAATCCTGATACAACGCTTTTCCAAATCTATATCTTCGTAAGTTAAAGCAAGCAGCTCTCCAATTCTCATACCGGTCCAATATAAAATCAGAAATGCCATTCTCGCTTCCGGCTTGTTTTCCATAGATGGCAGAAACTCTTTGAACTCTTGTTTTGTCCAAAAATCCATTTCATCAGCCTTGCTCTTTCCGATACTTCCTGCTTTTCTGCAAGGATTATCTCGCAAATCATAATAACGTACAGCATAGTTAAAAAGAGCTGCCAACTGATTGTTAATGCTTTTCAAATAAGTTGGGGCATATCCCTTTTTAATCAACTCATTCTGCCATGCTCTGATATCTGAGGTTTGAATTTCACACATTTTCTTGTGCCTAAAATATGGAGTTACTTTCAGATCAAACACATATCGCTTATTGATAATTGTGCTTTCTCTCAAGCGATTCTCCATATCTGCAAAATAAATTTCCACGAAATTTTCAAAACTAATATCCAGATTCTTCTGCTGTTGCTGAAGAAAATTTCTTTCCCATTCATCCGCTTCTCCTTTTGTTTTAAAACCTCGTTTGTTCTTTTTTCGGCGTATTCCCTGCCAATCCTTATAATAAAACTGACTGCGCCATAATTTTCCGTCTCTCGTTGCCGGCATATCATCATTCCCTTTCTTCTAAACTACCATTCCATAAAATTTTTCCTGAAAAAACTTTCTTGGCACTTTTCCCGAAATCACTCGAAATCCCTTTGCTTTCAACTCATCATTCAGTCCTCGAATAACTTTATAGGCATACCCTCTGGATACTCCGAGTAATTCAGCAACTTCATCTGCGGTAATATACATTTTCATCGTATTCTCCATATTCATTTCTCCTTTCCTTTTTAATTTTAGTACACATTTGTGTTCCTTGCAATTCGTATTATATAGTACACATTTGTGTTTGTCAAGTATTTTTCATAATTTTTTATACACAAATGTGTCCCAATGTGCTAAACTATCACTATACACACAAAACACAAAAAGGAGAAACGCTATGACTGTCGGAGAAAAAATCAAATATTATCGGAATATACGTGGAATCTCACAAGAAATGTTGGGGAATCTTTCCGGCATAAATCCGGCTACTATCAAAAAGTATGAATATGGTATTCGCAATCCAAAGCCGGATCAATTACTGAAAATCACAAACGCCCTTGGCATTAGCATTAACCTGTTCATGGATTTTGATATAGAAACTGTATCGGATGTGCTTTCTTTACTGTTTAAACTGGATGAGCAAGTAGATATGAGATTTGAAGCAGAAAAAGATGAAAACGGAGAATTTATCCCTTCTACTATAAAATTATCTTTTCAGAATGCCGCAATCAATCAGAAACTTTGCACCTATCTGAAAGCCAAGCAAGGAGCAGATATTCCCATAGAGGATGTTAAAAACTGTCTTGTTGATGATAATAGAGTAGTCAGAAAAGGAGTGAAACGGATTACTGTAAAAGTATTTCCACAATAAAATTACCAAAGAGGTGACTTAAAATGAAGAAGAAATATCAAGTATTTATCAGCTCAACATATGCTGATTTAAAAGAAGAACGTATGGCTGTTACACAATGCCTTTTGGACAATGATTGCATCCCTGTTGGAATGGAACAATTTCCAGCAAGTGGAATGTCCCAAATGGAATATATAAAAAAAATGCTTGATGATTGTGATTATTATATCTTAATTTTGGCTGGACGCTATGGTACTCTTGATAAAGACGGTATTGGATTTACCGAAAAAGAGTTTGATTATGCATGCCAAAAAAACATACCTATTATGAGTTTTGTTTTTGAAGATTCCTCGTTAATACCAAATGGAAAAAGTGAACAAACAGATCTCGGTAAGAAAAAACTTGCCGCATTCCGAAAAAAAGTATGCGACAGCCGAATGGTTAATTTTCACACTAACATTGACCAACTCAAAGCTAATGTAGCCACGTCCATAAACAAATGCATTAGAGATTTTCCAGCAATTGGTTGGGTACGCAGAGATGGATTCTTAAACAATAATGTTGATATTGAAAACGAAATCTCAAACTATTTAGAAACACACACGATTTCAGAAGACGAAATCAAAGCTCTATTTACTGACACTACTGAAGGTCTCCAAATAATAACTTCCACTAGATATAGCAATCCTAAGAAATCAGGTCAGTTTACCTTCGATTATTCAAATAATAACGGTGAATTTACAATTGGGTACGACAAAAACACTTTTGTAACAAAATGGAGTAAGGCAAGTAATACATCAATATATGCATATAAAGACGGAACTGGCATTATAGCAATAGCTAGAATCAAAGCCCCTGCCGAATTACAAGATGCCCTTAATTATCCTTGTGATTTTTCTTCTCGTTGCCGTACTCCTCAAATTGGCGACATTATTATCTGGAAAAATGAGCACGGGAATTATGCTGGGACAAAAATTATTAGTATCAAAGATGATACTCGTGGTGCAGATCATGATGAACTTACATGTGAATATATCATCTACAATTGATTCTATTTTTATAAATTAGAGCCAAATTAGAGCCAACAGGCATAAAGAGACCTCGGAAACCCTTGTAAAACGGGCATCCGAGGTTTTCTGTCCGTTACTCGAACTCAATCGTTCCAGGTGGTTTTCCCGTCAGATCATACACTACGCGATTCACATGATTTACTTCATTGACAATTCTGCTTGTCACTTTATGCAGTACTTCCCATGGAATCTCTGCTGACTCTGCTGTCATAAAGTCAATCGTATTGACTGCGCGAAGTGCAACTGCGTAATCATAGGTTCTTTCATCCCCCATAACTCCAACGCTTCTCATGTTTGTCAATGCAGCAAAATACTGTCCGACTGTCTTGTTCATGCCTGCTGCGTCCATCTCTTCACGGTAAATAGCATCTGCATCCTGAACGATTTTTACTTTTTCTTCTGTTACTTCTCCGATAATACGAATTCCAAGTCCCGGTCCCGGGAACGGCTGTCTGAACACCAGACGCTCCGGAAGTCCGAGCTCCAGACCTGCTTTTCTTACTTCATCCTTGAACAAATCACGAAGCGGCTCAATAATTTCTTTGAAATCTACGTAATCCGGGAGTCCTCCTACGTTATGGTGAGACTTAATCACTGCGGATTCACCGCCGAGACCACTTTCTACTACGTCCGGATAAATGGTTCCCTGTACCAGGAAATCAACCGTTCCAATCTTTTTCGCTTCTTCCTCGAATACACGGATGAATTCTTCTCCGATGATTTTTCTCTTCTGCTCCGGCTCTGTCACTCCTGCAAGTTTCTCATAAAATCTCTGCTGTGCGTTCACCCGGATAAAGTTCAGGTCATAGTCACCTTCCGGTCCGAAGATTGCTTCTACCTCATCTCCCTCGTTTTTACGAAGAAGTCCATGGTCTACGAATACACAGGTAAGCTGGTTTCCGATTGCCTTGGAAAGCATAACTGCTGCCACGGAAGAATCCACACCGCCGGAAAGTGCACACAATACTTTTCCGTCGCCTACTTTTGCACGAATCTCTTTGATTGAGTTTTCTACAAACTCATCCATCTTCCAGTCGCCGGCACATCCGCACACATTTCTCACGAAATTGCTGAGCATCTCTTTTCCCTGTACTGTATGAAGTACTTCCGGATGGAACTGGATCGCATACAGCTGTTTTTCTGCATTCTCTGCGGCTGCTACCGGACAGTCTGCCGTATGTGCTGTAATCTCAAATCCCGGTGCGATCTGCGCAATATAATCAAAATGACTCATCCAGCAGATTGTAGATGCTGACACGCCTTCAAATACTTTTGAAGAGGCTTTATCGATCAACACCTCAGTTTTTCCATATTCTCTGACATCTGCACGTTTTACTTCACCACCAAGTACATGCATCATCAGCTGGGCTCCATAACACAGTCCCAATACAGGGATTCCAAGTTCAAACAATTCTTTTGTATAGGTCGGGGAGTCTGCCTCATAGCAACTGTTCGGACCACCTGTCAGAATGATTCCTTTTGGATTCATATCCTTGATCTTCTGAAGGTCTGTTTTGTAAGAATAAATCTCACAATATACATTGCATTCTCGAACGCGTCTTGCAACCAGCTGATTGTACTGCCCGCCAAAATCGAGTACGATTACTAATTCGTTTTTCACAAATGTTTCCTCCTAATGTTTATCCTAGTATTTTTATTATAATGTAGCACTTCTGAATTTACAAGTTTCTTTTCTTGTAGTTTCACCAGTTTTACTTTCAAATACTCTAATTCTAATCTGTCTGATCAAAGGATATAGCTGTCTGCATTGATCACTTTCGCAAAGAGCAGATCCTGAATTCCGATATTCTTACCAGGCAGCTCTTCTCCATCAGCTTCTCCAAGTTGCGCTACATTTTGCGAAATGGCTACAATCACACTTTTCTGTTCTTCATTACACAATACCTGTGCGCAGTTTTGAATCCTGAGGTAATTTAATATCAATTCCGGCGTTACATCTTGTGCAATCTTTACAGTGGCTATATTTCTTACAAGAACTTGATCTGAAGAATTTTCAAGCAATATTTTATCTATGCTAATATTAGGCTTATTTTCAATGATTCTGCCCTCCCATTCAAATTCAAGTCTCTGATAGTCCACATTTAACTTTTTAAATGACGCTTCTTGATTTTTCATCAAAACTACCGTTTCCTTTACCATGAGTTTTGAAATCCACTCATCTAATGTATCTAATTTGACATCTTCCGGTACTTTTAGATTTCCGTACACATAAATGCTGTCTCCCTCTTTCTTCAGTAATTCTTCATTTAAAACTGCATCTCCATAATGAAGTGCCATTCCTGCAGGGATGACTACAAAATTCACTTTTTCATCAAATAGCTCGATACACGATTCCACCATTTCTTCCGGAATGATCAACTGTTCTGTAACAAACCGGACATTTTTTTCGACTAGCTTTTGCATATCTACCGATTTATCCTGAATAATTACTTTGTCTTTTACATAATATTTGTTGTCTTCTTTTGCTCTCAAAGGGAAATATTTATCTACAATGAATGTGTCATTTAATATCATACAGTCATCCGGATAGATCGAAACGGAATTACTTGCGGATAATTTTGTCAGATAACCCGAAATACTTTCCGCACATCGAACAGAACCGTTCACATGAATTTTCTCATATTTCTCTAAAATTTCTTTTGTACCTGAATGTATATTGAGGGCTCCATTTACGATTAACAATGTATGTTCCTGAACAACCATAGAATCTGTTATTTCATACGATCCATTGATTACTTTTAACTCTGTCTCAACATCATCTGCAATTTCTATTGTATAATCTTGATTTATCGTGACAGGAAGACGATTTAAAATACTTTTACTGGAAGTACTGACGATAACAATATCTGCATTGATTATCATGTTTTTATAGTTGTTGTAATCTTCTTCTTTCATTTTTCTGGCATCACAGATATCACAATTTAATACATAGTTTTTCTTATCAAACATATTTGTTCCCTCCTAAAATTCTTTTTAAATGTTGACGTGCAGAAGAAAGTTTGGATCGGACCGTTCCTGGTGAAAGCAAAAGGATATCTCCAATTTGTTTGGAATTATACCCTTCCAAGTAACGTAACGAAAAAATTACTCCTTCCAGATCCGGTAAAGTTTCCAGCAGCTTCTCCCATTCTAATCGAACCAGTTCTTCAGAATCTATTTGTGGCTGCGAAAACTCATCCAAGATGATTTCCTTCTTGCCATGTCTGAGACGATCTACATATAAATTTTTAACAGTTCGATATAACCATGAGCGACTTTGCTGTTCTTTCAGCGTGGATAAGGTATCCTCATGAAGCATTGCGCGCAAGAAAGCTTCATGCACCAGTTCCTCCGCGGTATACAGGTTTCCTGTCATACTATGGCACCAATTGATCAATTCCTCATAATATTTCTTATACAGTTCCTCTATCATACCTTGCGATCCTTTCTTTTGCCTTTCACTTATAAGACGGATAACCGGACAAAAGTGTTGAAAAATATTTCTCTATCCTCATTTCTTCTATTTTCTATTTCTTTGTATACTGAAAAGGCCAATGCACTTTCGTACATCGGCCTTTGGAATTCTCTCCCTTAGGTTTGCTTAGTTTGGGGAATTTGGAGTCAGATTTTCATCTAACATCATATTTAGGAGGGCTGCCGCTAGGCAGCGTAACGGGAGATTTCCTTTTTCAGTTCTTCGCAATGATCACCGTAAACCTGCAGTGATATCACGTTGTTCAGCCCGAGATTCATGATTCCTAAAATAGATTTTGCATCTACCACAAATCTTCCTCTCTTCATATCCATATCATATGGATACTTTGCCACTGTATTTACAAAATTTAGAATTTCCTCGGGGTTTTTAAAGCTAACTAACATTTCGCTCATCATAAATACTCCTCTTCTATCTATACTGATGTCTTCCTATGATGCCTTCCATGTTTCACTCTTACGAGGTTATCACATTCTGTCAAAAGAAACAGGGTGAAATATCTTAAAAAGGGAGATTTTTTTAATGAACCGATTTTCTGAAGTCATTTGGAAGCATCCCAACTTCCTCTTTAAATACCTTACTCATATATTTCGGATCTGAATATCCGGCAAGCTCCGCAATCTGATTCAGTTTCAAATGTGTATTTAAAAGCAGCTCCTTTACCTTCTCTATCCTGTATTTGCGGATTGTCTCGGTAAAAGTACTTCCGGTTTCTTTTTTAAACTGTGCGCTTAAATATTCTTCCGATACATAAAGCTTATTCGCAATCTCCTCCAGTGTAATCCCCTGATCATAATATTTGCGGATCAGCTTTTTCGCCTGTTTTACCAGAACACTTGTCTCCTCGCCTTCCTCTTCCGTCTCAAACTCAAACAAACCGAAAAAGGCTTTCAATGCAGCTTCCAGCTGATTCCAGCTCACTGCTACTGTAATTTCCTGCAGGATATTCTGCACTTCCAGATCCAGTTCAACCGAAACTTTTGCCTTATAGATTCCGAATACAGCCAGGCTCAAATGAATGATCGCCTGTTTGATATCTGTCGGTGTATGAAACTCTTCTTGATAGCAGTTCGCCAGTTCCCAGAAACATTTTTTTAATTCCTTTTTGTTCTCCTGTAAAACCGCCTGTTTTGCCTTTTCTTCCAATTCCACAGGATATTTTAACGGTACCGGATGCTGCTGCTCAATCAACTCGTTGCTGATCAGTGTTCCTTTCGGAAACATCAGATTCCATTCTCTCTGTACACGGATTTCCTGCAATGCAGACGGCATATCCAACAGCCGTTCTACCGTTTTCCAGAAGCAGACCACCGGAGTTTCCAGCTGACTGCAAACCATTGGGACAACGTACTTTTCAAATCGCTCTTTCTGGGACGCTCCGTCTTTCACCTGATAAATCACCATCGTCAACAGCTGCCAGCTGTCGGATTCCAAAATGCAGGACTTATAATGTATAGCGTGATCCCCCACCGTTTCCAAAATCTGCCTGGTCAACGACTTCTGTTTTCTGTAACTGTCCCCTAGCCACACACCAAAAAGTTCTGCCGGTTCTTCCAGAGAAACACCGTATTTTTGCTGCATTGTTTTATTTAATTGTGAATTCTGGCGCACCTGACCATGCATACAGGCCAACATAATATTTTCCACGGAAAAAATCTGCTCTGTCCCCTGATCCTCTGAGATTTCTCTCTCTGCCTGTTTTAAGGCACTTTTCAATTCCGGAATCTTAATCGGCTTCAGCAGATAGCTGTCTGCTTTGAGTTCAATCGCCTTTTGGGCATACTGAAATTCCGAATATGCCGAAAGGATAATGGCTTTACATTTTATATTTTCCTCCCGCAATTTCTTCATCATGGCAATCCCATCCATTTTGGGCATCCGAATATCCATAATGACCAGATCCGGATTCAGTTCACGAATCAGCTGATAGCCGGCTTCCCCATCCGCCGCTTTTCCTACCAGCTCATATTCCGGATTGATCTTGCTTAGAAGCTTTGCCATTCCTTCACGAATCGGCGCTTCATCCTCAACCACTACAATACGCATGTAGTTTCCTCCTCTATCGGTATAAATAAGTGTACTTTTGTATAGTTTCCAACTTCACTTTCAAAATATAATGCTGCCTGTCCCCCATAATACAATTTCAGGCGCTTTCTTACATTTGCAATTCCAAGATGTCCTTCCATCTCGCACTCGTCCTGATTAAGTTTGGCTACCATGTCCGGATCCATTCCCTGTCCATTGTCCTGGATCAGAATATGCAGCTGTTCTCCGCTTTTCTTCATGCGGATATTCAAAGCACACTCTTCCTGATCTGCAAACGCATATTTGATCGTATTCTCCACAAACGGCTGTAAAAGCAATTTGTGGATTCTGCATTCCTTCACATCTTCCGGCATATAAATCTTTACATCCAGACGCTTTCCGAATTTTGCACTCTGCAGCATAATATATTGCTTCAGCCAGGCAATTTCTTCGCTGATACTCGCTGTTCCTCCTGCATTTTTCACTGTATAACGCAGAATGTCCGCAAGTGCACCAACCATTCCACTAATCTCATACTGCTCATTTTCAATCGCCTTCCAGTTGATCGTATCCAGCGTATTATAGAGAAAATGAGGATCGATCTGTGCCTCCAGGGCTGACAATTCTGCATTTTTCTGATCCAGAACCGCCTGTTTTACTTTTGCAATCAACATCTCCAGATGTGCAACCATCTCATTAAATCCTGAACTGATCTGTTGTATCTCCATAGGCAGATGCGGGTTCACTCTCACCTGATGATCAAACTCACCCTGTTCTACACAACTCATTACGCCGGTAATTGATTCTACCGCCTGAATGTATGGTCTGCTGAAAAAATGAAGCAATATGAACATGATCACGATCGTCATGCTGATAATGATAAACAGATAAATCCATTGACTGACGGACATTTTCCAGTAATACGCAAGTGGCTGCTCATTGCAGATTGCAAATCCGCTGATTTCATGATCTGCTGTCGTATACTGGTAATTTTCGGAATCCTGTATCTCACTGAGCTTCTTCCCGATCTTCTTTGGATCAGGCGCACTCACAATCACATCGTCGCTCAGCAGATATTCTCTGGAACCAATATCCGATGCAATTGCTCTGCGAATTCTCTCCTCATTGACACTTAATACGACCGTTCCCTGAAAATTCTCGATAATACGATAGTCTGTAATATCTCTTGCAATATAAAACATATAATGATTCTTGTCAGCAATCTTCACTGGCTTTCCATCTCCGAAATAAACAGCCCCCCGTTCTATTTTCGGAATCTCAACCTTATCTGCCCACGTCTCACTTCCAGAAAATGACGAAAGACTCTCATAATATATGATCTCTCCCGTCTTTAACTGTATCGTGATCCCTTCCACTCCGGTAAACTGATTGCAAATATGACTCAGTTTTTTCCTGAGACTGGTGCTGTTACTCTCACGATCCCCCCGGCTCTCGTTCAATGCTCTTACAATTTCCAGAACATCTTCATCCGTGCTGAAATCATATAAGATTGTCTCGTACTTATCCAGAACCATCTCCAGATTTTTCTCTGCCGTATCCAGATTACTCTTTATTCGGTCTGATAGATTTTCTTTTAATCGCTGCTGTATATTGATCTGCGAGATAATTGCAAAGATCAAAACCGGAATCAATGCTGTCAAAAGAAAATTTGTCATTAATCTGCGTTTCAGGGTGCCTCGTATTTGCCCGTTTTTTCCTTGTCTCAATTAGCTTCTCCTGTATCTTACTTTTTATTCTCAGCATACCTGCTGACTTTCTTCCTTATTATAGCACACATTCCTATGTCAGCTCTTGTTCTTCTCATGCTGGTGTAAATATTTTTCCTTTGTAGCCAGTCCACCGCGTATGTGACGCTCTGATTTGTTCATATCCAACACTTTTCGCGCCTTTGCCGCCAGTATCGGCCGAACCTGAAGTAATCTTTCTGTCACATCCTTGTGCACCGTACTCTTACTAATCCCAAACTGCTTCGCTGTCTGCCTCACTGTCGCATTATTTTCTATTATATAAGTTGCGATCTCAACGGCCCTCTCCTCGATATAATCTTTCATGGAAACCCCTGTATAATTTGTTTATACAATCTATGCAGGGCTAAGAGACAGTATGCGGAATGTACACTCCGATTCGTCTATATTTCTTTTGATATCTACAACAACTAATCTGAACCTGTTTCATTTTTCTGTATCTATTCGATTGTAAATAATTCAGGCAAGTTCCACCACATGATTTATACTATCAATTACAATATACTTCCATGATATAATCTCATAACATGCCTCCGTTTTTTTCGGCACAATATCCCTAAGTCTTCTATTATTGTTCCAAAATCTAAGGTATGCTCAACTTCATAATTTTCTTTTTCTTTTCATTCATCCAAAACCTCCTATTATTTAGCAATGGCAAGATAATCTTTTTCCTGCTTCGCCATTCTATTATCCTCCCTTTACTCGTATCTTTAAAACAAACCAAACAACGATGACTCATCAAAAAGTACATCATTTGATAAGCATAGCCCATATGTATCTACAAACATTCTTATAAATTCACCTGATAGTTCTTTATTTTCTTCATAATCCTTTTGTAGCAACTGCTGAAAATACGCTCACTTCTACAGCTTCATCATATACCTCGCATATTTCTAAATACGTATTCGAATAATGTCTTCTTTCTTCCGAAAAAGTATTTGTTACATTTCTGCAATTTCCCATACTATTATATCTCCTTCCTATCCTTCATTTTAACTGCTTTTCATCTGTAACTCAAGAAAATGAGTGACAAAAAGACCGGAATTCCCCTGCAGTCATTACTTTTTTCCCATTCTCCACACTTCAAAACCTCAAAATTTTATTGTAATATTTTACCAATTTTTATAGTATTACACGCCAAAAAACCATGATATTATAAAAACAATTCTTCCAGTTTTTCAAACACGCGCGATCTGAAGGATAACAAGAAGAGTAAATTTTTTATGTAGGAGGGCACTATGAAAAATCGTTTACGATCCATGTTTATAGCCGCCGTACTGGTTGGCACAGTTGTCGCAGGAAGCTTCACAGCTCCATTTTCTGTTCAGGCAGCGAAAAAGGACACCACATCTTTTGAAGATTTAAACCAGTCTCAAATAGTAGAAGCAATGGGACCTGGCTGGAATTTAGGAAATCAGCTGGAAAGTGTCACTGACAACGTTCCGGAGGAAACAAACTGGGGAAATCCTGTAATCACAGAAAAACTCATTCAAAGTGTAAAGGCTGCAGGCTTTAAATCGATCCGTATCCCTGTATCCTATTTTGCCAAAATCGACGATGACAAAGATTATACGATTGACAGCAAATGGCTGGATCGTGTACAGGAAGTTGTAGACTACTGCATTAAAAATGACTTATATGCAGTGATCAACATTCACGGAGATGGCTATAATACCATCGATGGCAGCTGGCTTTTGTGCAATGGAAAAAATCAAACAGAGATTAAGAAAAAATATAAAAAGGTATGGAAGCAAATTGCAGAAAGATTTAAAAATTACGATGAGCACTTACTGTTCGAGTCCATGAATGAAGAATTTGACGGCAGTTATTCTGAACCGAATAAAGAGTACTATCAAAATATTAATGACTACAACCAGATATTCGTTGATACTGTTCGGAAAACAGGAGATAACAATACAAAGCGTTGGCTGATTATTCCCGGCTGGAACACAAATATTGACTATACCGCCGGAGATTACGGTTTTAAACTTCCTACGGATCAATACCGCGACAAACCAATCGATAAAGAAGAACAACGAATTATGATTTCTGTTCACTATTATTCTCCTTGGGACTTCTGTGGCGGAGAAAACGGTGTGATCACTCAATGAGGCAACGAAGCGGATGATCCTTCCAAAACAAGTACAACCTGTGACGAAACTTACATGAAAAATCAGTTAAATCTGATGAAAACAACATTTGCAGACAAGGGATACCCTGTTTTCATCGGTGAATACGGCTCTATCGACAAAACATCCTATGACAGTGAAAACGAATATTACCGTGCATATTTTGCCCGAAAATTGTGCCAGCTGAGTCGTAAAAACGGATGTATTCCAATGTACTGGGACAATGGATACAATGGTGTCCACGGATTCGGCTTATTTGATCGTACAACATGTGAAGTCACACAGCCTGTCATTATTGATGCCATTATGGAAGGTTTTGGTCAGAAAGCATCTCAAAACAGCACTCTGATGTCCGTCCGCCTGTATGTGTCAGACAGTAAATACTGGACGACCATTCAAAGTGATAACACTGCAAGAATTACCAAAAAAGGCGGCACCTATACTCTGAAACTGAAAGGTGATAAAGATATGCTTTTAAACATTACAACCATTGCTTTAAAAGACTGTGACGTTGAACTTGGAAATCAGACAAAATCCGACTTTACCAATGCTCAGATTGTAATTGACAAGGTTCTTTTTAATGGAACGGATTACACGGTAAAAGAAAATAAAAATGATGAGGTTTTCTCTGAAAAAGGCAGCCTTCAGATGGATCTGATCAATCAGTGGAGCGAAGCAGAGCCGATGATCGAAGGTCTGCAGAAAAAAGAATCTTTTTCTTTCCAGAATGCAGACTATAAAGATGAAAATATGTTAGAGGTTACGTTCACCATCTCCAATTTGAAATAAAAATAACAGACTCATTTTCAATATTTCATGTAAAAATGAGGCCGGGAACGCAGATTATTTTGCTTTACACCAGCCTCATTTTTGCTTGTCTACTTAATTACCAAGATGGTGAATGAATACCTGTACTGTGCAAGAATCAAATTCTGCTTTGTATTCATTGTTCTTCCAACCTGTGCACATCTTCCGGTGATAATCCGGAATACTCCGCGATCTTTTCTATCGGCAACTTATCCTCCAACATCTTACGCGCCATTTCCACTGCGTGCTCATGTTTTCCTTCACGTAATCCTTCACGTAATCCTTCGCGCCTTCCACTAGCTAACATATGGCGATGATCCCGGATTGCCTTTTGTCGTTCCTCATATTCTAATCGTTTTTCCTCGTCTGCACTGATTTCTTCCAATTTATCATATGCTTTATGGATATATTCATCTTTTTCTGCCAACACTTCAATTTCCTCCCTGCTCCTTGCACCGAAAAATTGTGCCCATCGAAGGAGTTCTGTCTGTGGATATTCATACTTCGCAAGCTTTGGCAGCTCAAGTACATGAATCTCGAATTTGTCGGAATACATGTCCCGTATCGTATCCTCCCAGATATGAAAACAAGAATAATATCTCTCATGTTCAAACAGTGTAAAATCCAGAATCCCTACATGGATACATTTCTTCAACTTATCATAATCTTCCCCTTCGTGGATCTGGTCTACATACATTTTCCCAAGATAAAACAAAGACCGCTCCTGCCAGTAATCATAGGCAATAGACTGCATTTCAATGTTTAGCTGCTCTCCCTCTCTTAGACGAACTCGCACATCCAGGATTCCGTACTTCTCTTCCTTATATTTCTTACGAAGCTTCTTCGGAAGTAATTCCATATCCAGAATCTCTTCCGGTGGAATCCGAAGAAACGCACCTATAAATCCTCGGCGCACTTCTTCATCTTCCATCAGCTCCTGAAAACAAAAATCCACGCTAGGTAACATAATAAACTTCTGTTCTTTCGTTTTCTTACACATATAACTGCTCCTTTCCACGGTGTGGAAAACACAATCATACATGATGTTCTTTTTTGATATTTTCATTATAAAGAAATATTGTCTATTGTACAACTGCTTTTCCATCATATTTACTTGCCTCTTTGTTCAGTTAAATTTTTTCTGAAATATCTGACCGAACGGTCTTGACCTTCTAGAAATCATTTAGAAATTTATCAGAAAGTTTAGATGATTCAAGTATAATATGACAGTATATGAAAAGCAATAAACTATTTATTAAATTTCCAAAGAATCCCTTTTAATTACTCAAACTTTGCATTTCAATAAGTTCGTATACACCTTGAAAATCCAATAATTGAGGGCGTAAAAAATAGTATGGATGCCATCCGGTTTGGTAGAATTGAGTTACTCAAAAACAATTAAAAACCGTAGGCTCATGCTATAAATAAAAGATAACACCAGACACCCAGAATGATACCCAAATTTTTAAAACTATTCGAAGATTTTTAATGGTTTTCATGTTTCTCCAGTACTCAAAGCAGCAAATTCATTGTGTACTTCACTTACTATCGTTGTATTTCCGGTACATTTTCTTCTTTGTATGTTACTCTAAAATGTTTTGCCCCAAGATCCTGCACAATCTTTTGTAATTCTCTTATTCGCGCTATTTTTAAATAACTAAAAATAGTCGTCTAACGCAATATATTCATCTCTATCACTTGGGTCTACATCATAAAAAGTCGGAATCTCTCCCGACTTTTCCTTTATTCACTCAATTTAAATCGTTTCTTACTTTTTTACGCCCTGGCATTTTTGCAGCAATCTGCTTTGATACCCCTTTCGGCACATTGATCTGTACTCCAAATAACATCCGAATAAACCAGATCATAAACAAGAATATAAAAATTGGAATAAGACAAGATGTAACCAACATCACCGCGATCAACTCAATAAATTGATTTAAAAGTTCTTCCCCTTTTTCCAACAATCCTGAAATTCCATCTTTGATTTTCGATAATGCTTTCTCTATGATGTTACCTTCTGAATCTGTATTTTTCTCAATTTCATTCGTTATATCCTGTGCTTCCTTTACAGTCTCTTCCATCGTTGACTCATATGTTTTTTCTATCATTGCCGAAACATTCATGCTGAATGGAATAATCATAAATATAACAAGACCGAATGCTGCTATTTTTGCTGCCAATATTTTCAAAACCGTTCGATTAAATCCGATTCCTGCCGCGAACAAAACACACGCTGCCGGAATCAATATAGAAAACGTTGCATATCCGGTAAGTGTCACCAAATACTTTTCCAAAAATATAACGACCAGAATAATCAGAAAATATGATGTTAAATCTGTCAGCTTATTTGCTATCGGTGTTGTCGCATCTCCGGGAATTGCCGCAATGGCTGTTGATGCTGCCGCTGATGTTGCTGTTAGTTTTAGAATATCTGCCTTCTTCTCATCCAGTGCCTCTATCGTTTTTTTATGGTTTTCCGGATTGCTTGCCGCTTTTGAAACAACAGTCATCGAAAGGACCATTATCACAAGTGCCACTGCCACCCATGCCAGTTTTTTCACATTCTTCTTTTCTATCATTTTCTCATTTCCTCCTATGTGCAATCATATACACAGTATACCCTACAATTTGACTTACTTCATTATTTTTTTTCATCACGGTCTTTCCTTTCTCCGTGTAAATGAGTATATTTCATCACGCTAATGTGATAGCAATACTCATTTACGGAATTATTTGTTATTTGTTTCAGAAAAGACCGTGTAAATTTCGCGAATTATACATCAAAACGGACGTGTTAACTCTAACACGCCCGCACATCTGTCCTTATTTTATTGTCCCCGTATCCCAATATACTGTATCGGCCCCTATGAAATCTCCGCCAGCATCTTCTCCGGATCTTCTGCTGCCTTCACTTTATCGTTTGCCTGAATGATCACACCCTCTTCATCAATCAGATAGGTCGTTCTTACTACTCCCATGGATACTTTTCCGTAATTCTTTTTCTCTTTCCAGACATCATATGCCTGAATCACTTCTAATTCCGTATCAGAAAGCAATGTAATCGTCAGACCTTGTTTTTCTTCAAATCTTTTATGCGACGCAACACTGTCTTTGCTGATTCCAAGAATTACCACACCTTTTTCTTCAAACTGCGGATAACGTTCGCTGTATCCGCAAGCCTGCTTTGTACACCCCGGTGTATTATCCCTTGGATAGAAATACAAAAGAACTCTTTTCCCTCTGTAATCTTTTAAACTGTGTAACTCTCCATTCTGATCCGGAAGTGTAAATTCCGGAGCTTTTGTTCCTGTTTGTAACATTGCATTTTCCTCCTGTTTTCTGATTTTTTTGATATTCCAACCTTCTTTACAACCGTATCTCTCCCAGTCTGCCTTCTCCTTTCAGATACTTTCTGTAAATCACAAAGAACACCAGACTGGTCAGACATGCTGCCGCTCCATCCGCGAGGGGCTCTGCATAAAATGCACTCTTCGCCGCAAACGCGATCGGCAGGACACATGTCATCACAAAATACACAATCTTTCGAAACAGTGACAAGCTAAGGGAAAGCCTTGTCATCCCAAGCGCCGTCAGCGCATCCACAAACACATACTGGAGGCTGAGTGGGATCACCATCAATGTAAACACCTGGATTCCCCATATGGACAGTTCCCGGTATCTTGCATTGTCTGTAAAAATCTGCACAAAATACTGCGGCAGAATTCTGGATACAAGGAACATCACCGTTGTAAATGTAATACATAGCACCAATACCCACTTCACTGTCTTACGGATACGATCCGGTTTGTTCGCACCGTAATTAAAACTGATCAAAGGCTGTGATCCTCCCGTAATTCCAAGCATCGGAGAGGTAATCAAAAGCATATAGCTCTGTACGATCGTTGCTGCCGTGATCAGCGTATCTCCCTGAGATTCGCCGCCATAATACTGAAGTACAGCATTCAATGCAATGATGATCACACTGTCTGTCGCAAGGATCAAAAATGGCGAAAAACCGATTTTACAGATTCGTTTCCCAATCTCCCACTCCGGCTTTACAAGATGGATCGGAATCTGCATCTTCTTACTGTGTAAAGTCAAAAGTACAAAAATACAGGACGAAAGCTGTGCGATGACTGTCGCAACAGCCGCTCCTGCAATATCCATTTCAAATACAAAAATAAAAATCGGGTCCAGCACAATGTTTACCACTGCTCCGATCAATGTAGTTGCCATTCCCAGAAACGGAAATCCCTGCGCTGTAATAAAATAGTTCATGCCCATAGACACAAGGGCAAAAAATGTTCCCAGAGTATAAATCGTCAGATATGTATTCGCATATGGAAACGTCACTTCACTGGCACCGAACCAGTTCAGTAAAAAATCCTTGATCAGCAAAAACACAACTGTCAGCACTGCGGAAAATATAAGCAGCATGGAAAAACTATTCGCCAATATCCGTTGTGCGCTCTTCTTATCTCCTGCCCCCAGTTTCACCGAAAACGTAACCGATCCTCCGATTCCGATCAGAGCAGCAAACGAAGACAAAAGCGTAATGATCGGAGCACATACTCCGGCGCCTGCAAGGGAATCCCCGCCGATCCCCGGAATATTTCCGATATAGATCCGGTCTACAATACTGTAGAGCACATTGACGAACTGGGCAAACATAAAAGGAATTGATGTCTTTAATACTAAAAGTGGAACTGAATCCCTTCCAAAATCATTTGTCTTTTTCATGCTGCACCACTATCCCACCAGAATCTGGTATCCTTTTTCAAATATCTCTCCCGGCTGCACCGCATTGATTCCCTTCTTTTCAGAAATATCTTTATCAAATCCGGTATCATCACAACGGCCTGCCCATGGCTCCAGACATACGAACGGCGCATTCTTCGGTGACCAGATTCCGTAACTGTAAAATCCTTCACTCTTTACGCCCACATATGGCTTTCTTCCATCCTTTTTGCACAGCCATACTTCTTTTAACTGATAATCATCACAGATCAGTGTATCCACCTCAAACAATTTTTCGGAAAGCTGCAGATATCCGTCCTCCAGTTCCAGAGAATAGCTTTCTTCCGGCAGGCCTGTTCCGCATTCCAGATTCAGCCCGCAGCATTCCAGCGTTTCCATCTTCGAAAACCACAGAAGATAGTCGTCTTTCGTCTCCTTTGCGCCTTCAAACATAAATGCCGGATGTGCTCCGATCGTAAAGTAAATCGTTTCTTCTGATGGATTTTTTACTTTCCAGTCTACAAAAATATTTTTTCCATCCAGACGGTATGTGATATACAGCTCAAAGTCATAGGGATACACTTCTCTCGTCTCTTCATTCGAACAAAATAAAAACTGCGCTTCCTCTGCTGCAGATTTTACACAACGAAACTGGCTGTCTCTTGCAAATCCATGCTGAGACGTCGGATACTGTGTTCCTTTGATCAGAACAGTATTTCCGTGTGTCTTCCCTACATTTGGGAACAGGATCGGAGAATGCCGGTTCCAAAATTCAGGATTTCCGTTCCACAAGATCTCTGCTCCTGTCTTTTTGTTAAAAATTCTTGTCAGTTCTGCGCCTTTTTCTGCGATTTCCACACAAAGGCATGCGTTTTCCAATTTCATAAAACTCCCTCCGCTTCTTTTCATTCGTCTACTACAACTGTACACCATTCTGCCTGTCAGTACAACCAGAAAGCACCGGAAAAACAAAATCTGTTTTCCGGCGCTCTCTTTTTATTCCTGTGCATTATCTGTACTGCTCTGATCTGAACTCTCGTCCGAACTCTGATCGGTATTCTGATCTTTGTTCTCTGTTGTGCTGTTCTGTGTATCTTTCGCATTTTCATTCGTCGTTTCGTCTTCCTGCTCTACCTGAACACAACTCTTCTGCAGATACTTGGCAGCTTTTTCCTGCATGATGGACTGCTCGATGTTTTCTTTTCCGTTTTTCTCTTCATATTCCGCAATCTGATCTGTACGATATCCGGCAAGTGCTGCATACTGCTTCAGCCCGATCTCATACTCTTTATCTGTAGGTTCTAAATTCTTTTTCTCACAGAGAAGCTCTACTGCCATCTGATTTCTCACGGTATTCTCTGCTACTGTCTGTGCCTTCTCTTTAAACTGATCTTCTGTCATTCCCATGTACTGAGTCAAATAATCTCCCAGCTCCATCTGATAGTATTCTGCTGTACTCTCATACTGGTTTATGATCGCCTCTTTCTGCTCTTTTACTTTATCTTTCGGAAGATCTTTTTTCACTTCGATCTGATCCACCAGAGCATTCAAAAGATTCTGGTACATCTGCTGGTTTTCGATTTTTTCTTTGATCTCTTTTTTATATTCCTTTACAGTTGTCGCTTCTACACTGTTCTCTTTGACCCACTTATCTGTCAGCTTCGGCACATCTACTGTATAAATGCCATTTAAAGTAATGGTAAACACTGCGACTTTTCCGGCCATTTCTGTATTCATATACGTATCCGGGAACTGTACCGTAATGTCAAACTGCTCTCCTTTGTTATGACCGACAATCTGGTCTTCAAATCCCTGGTAGTCTCCGTTTGCACCGATAAAAGAACCGGAACCAAGCTCCAGGTCTGTTCCCTGGGCAGAACCACCCTGAAATTCCACACCATCTACTTTTCCGACATAATCAATATTGACTGTATCCCCTGTCTGCGCTGCACGGTCTGTCACCTCTGTTCTGGTTGCATCTGCCTGCAGAAAATAATTCACATAATTCGTCACCTGATCATCTGTCAGTTCAGTTGCTTCCACCTGCGGCACTTCCAGTCCCTTGTACTGTTTAATCGTAATATACTCATTGGATAACTGACTGGAACACCCTGTCAGTGATCCCATCAGGAATACACCTGCAATTACTGCAATTAACTTCTTTTTCATCTTCTTGCCCTTCCATTTCCTATATGATCCTCTGCCTGTCTTTTTGACAGCCTGTTTTTTATTATACCACATTCTGTTGAATGAGACGTACATTTTTCTTAAGAGTTCATAAGATTTTCACTGTTTTTTCTGTCTGTTTATAAAAGCGGTGACAGCAATCTTGAAAACTGCTCTTTTCCCCGGATGATAAGACTTCTCTGGTGATACGCATTTCTCGTGATCTGTGTAGATTTTGTCATATCATTTTCAAAGCTCTGCTCCAATTTCTGCGTTGTCTCCTCGCTGTATACCACTGCATTGACTTCAAAGTTCAATCCAAAGCTGCGAAAATCCATATTGGCAGTTCCCACACACGCTACGGTTCCATCCACCATCACTGTCTTTGCATGCAGAAATCCGTTGTCATACACATAACATTTTGCTCCGGCCTCCACCATTTCACCAATATAGGAATAGGTCGCCCAGTATACAAACGGATGATCCGGCTTGCACGGAATCATAATCCTTACATCCACACCGGAACGGGCGGCAATCTTCAATGCATCCAGAATCGAATCATCCGGAATAAAATACGGTGTCTGCAGATATACATGATCTTTTGCGCTGTGAATCAGTCGCAGATAATTGTCATGGATTGTTTTGATCTGCGAGTCCGGACCACTGGAAATAATCTGCACCGGGTCTCTTCCCCCCCGCTCATACTTCGGAATCTCAAATAAGGTATCCTCCTGAAACAGATTTTCCTTTGCCGCATAATTCCAATCCAGTACAAACCGTACGGCCAGAGAGGTTACGGCTGCCCCTTCGATACAAAGATGGGTGTCCCTCCAGTAACCGAACTTCTTTTTGTCCAGTCCCAGATATTCCCTTCCTACATTGAAACCACCCACAAATCCGACCCTGCCGTCTATCACGACAATCTTGCGGTGATTCCGGTAGTTCATTCGAAGCTGAAGATTTCCAAACAGCGCCGGGAAAAATTCTGCCACGTGGATTCCTTCCTTCTCCAGACGTTCCCAGTCCCGGTTATGCATCCCTCGACAGCCCATACTGTCAAACAAAATGCGGACCTCAACTCCCTCTTTCGCCCTTTTGATCAGCACCGGCTCAATATGCTGCCACAATTCATCATTACGGATAATATAATACTGAAAATGAATATATTTTTTTGCTTTTTGCATCTCTTCCAGCAGCGCTTTGAATTTTTCCTTTCCATCGGTATAGATCCGCACATCGTTATTATCTGTCAAAACAGCCTGCCCTGCTTCCAGATTATATAAAATCAGATCCCGATATCTTGCCACCGCTGGATTCGTCAGGCGGAGCCTACGTCTGTATATCGTCTCTTCCTGCCTGCGCACAGCATATTTTATCTCTCCTTCAATCTCTTTTGCCTTAAACATCCTGCTTTTATGAAAATCCTGCCCGATCAGCAGATACAGGACAAATCCGAGAATCGGTATAAAATACAGCAATAACAGCCAGGTCCATACCGTCTGCGGAGATCTTCTCTGAAAAAACACAATGACCAGAGAAAGCAAAATATTAATCACAACCAGATTGTCCATCATAAAATGATACACACTGACTGCACTGTTCCATATCGTTTCTGCCATAAATACCTCTCCCCTATCTTTTTCTCATTTCCTTAGTATACCTGTTTTCTCCAAGAAAAGTAAAGCCCTGCCGTCCAAATCTCTTGCACTTCCAGGGAAACAATGTTACAATATTACATGCATAATTATGAAAAAAGAGAATTTTAGGAGGGTTTTATCGTGTCTACAGGATGGATCGTACTGATCGTTGTACTTGTGATTCTGATCGGTGTACTCGTCGGCCTTTATTTCTTCGGAAAAAAAGCAGAGAAGAAGCAGGCAGCACAGCAGGAACAGATGGATGCCATGGCGCAGACTGTCAACATGCTGATCATCGATAAAAAGAAAATGAAACTCAAAGAAGCCAATCTTCCTTCCGCAGTGCTGGAGAATACGCCAAAATATTTGAGACGTACCAAAGTACCTGTTGTAAAAGCAAAAGTCGGACCAAGAGTGATGACTTTGATGTGTGATGCTAAGATCTTTGACCTCATCCCAATCAAGAAAGAAGTCAAAGCCACCGTAAGCGGCATCTACATCACTGCTGTAAAAGGTGTTCGCGGACCACTCGAGGCTCCGGAAAAAGCAAAGAAAAAAGGCTTTTTTGCAAGATTCAAAAAAGACAACAAATAAGACAAAGAGCATTGCCGGCAGAAAATCTGCGCTGCAGTGCTCTTTTTTATACAGCAATCCCGCTGCCTTTGGATACAATATTCATTCGGATCTTACAATTCGCAAGCGGTTCATGATTCACATCCAGTTCATAATCCACCCGTACTTTAATCGTTTCATCCGAAACTTCAATTTCCATATTTCTGGTATTCAATCCTACCAGCATCTGACCATATAGTGTTTTGTAATATGTCAGATTCTTCTTGTTTTTCTCAAATATCATATGTGTATTCGATAATCCGCTTTTCATAATCTCAAGACTGTCTGTTCCTGATATTTTGATTTTATTCTTGATCGTGTCACTGACTCCTTCTACGATCTCATCATAGATGATATAATGTTTTCCATTTCTGTAGTAGTAAGTAGCCGGTGTCACAACTTCGATCACATCATCCTCATCCGGTCCCGGAATCTGGGCGTCCATATCCATATGCAGCCCTGAAATACTGACCAATACATCCTTTGTCATCTGTGTTCCCCTAATATTCTTCTATATTCACAATATTTGCTTTCGAAATATCAAACGGCATCACTGTATTTGCAAAATTTACAAACTTTTCCGCCGCATCGCTGACATAAAATTCATATTTGCTACTTGTGCCCTCTTCCCCGTCATTTTCCATATGTTCACTCTGAAGAAGCCGTTTGAGATCCATGGCGGTCTCATAGGCCGGATTGACGATCTGGATTCGTTCTCCCATATAAGAACGGATCTTGGAACGTAAAAGCGGATAATGGGTACATCCTAAGATCATCGCATCGATCTCTGTATGCTTTAACGATTCCAGATAATATTCAATAACCTCTTCTGTGACCACATGTTCTTTGAATCCTTCTTCCACAAGAGGGACAAACAGCGGGCAGGCTTTCTCCCTCACATGGATATTCGGATCCATCTGATGAATCACCTTTGTATAAGTACCGCTCTTCACCGTTGCATCCGTTCCTACCACACCGATCTCTCCGTTTGCCGTAGCTTCTACTGCCGCCCTTGCTCCCGGAACGATCACACCAATGATTGGAATATCAAATTCATCCCGAACAGCATCCAAAGCCAGTGCACTTGCCGTATTGCAGGCAATGACAATGGCTTTGACCTGTTTTGTTTTGAGAAAACGGATGATCTGCTCAGAAAAGCGAATAATATTGCTCTTAGATTTACTTCCGTATGGAACGCGGGCAGTGTCACCAAAATATACAATATTTTCATGCGGCAGCTGCCGTGTTATCTCCCGTACAACAGTAAGTCCCCCTACACCGGAATCAAATACTCCGATCGGAGCCTTTTTCTTCTCACATTCCATACTCATAATTTTTCTCTCCTAGATTGCAAATGATTTTGCGATTTTATACTGATACTCCGGAATTGTCTTCTTCATGGACAATGCCTGATCAATATCGAAATCTACATATTTTCCATCCTGATATCCAATGACACGGTTGGATTTTCCTTCGCACAGTAAGTCAACTGCCAGTGCCCCCATTGTAGACGCATATACTCTGTCTTTACATGTCGGGCTTCCTCCTCGCTGCATGTGTCCGAGGATTGTTGCTCTTGTCTCGATTCCTGTTGCTTCTTCAATTCTCTTCGCCATATTGATGGAATCACCGATTCCCTCTGCATTGATGATGATGTAATTCTTTTTACCGCGTTTTTTGTTCTCCAAAATATCTTCGATCAACGCCTGCTCATCATAGTCTTTTTCTTCCGGAAGAAGAATCTTTTCTGCTCCGTTGGCAATACCGCACCACAACGCAAGGTATCCTGCATCACGTCCCATTACCTCAATGATACTGCATCTCTCGTGTGAAGTAGATGTATCACGGACCTTATCGATCGCTTCCATAGCTGTATTGACAGCTGTATCAAATCCAATCGTATAATCTGTACATGCAATGTCAAGATCGATCGTTCCCGGAAGAGCAATCGTATTTACTCCGAGGTTCGCCAGCTTCTGTGCTCCGGCAAAAGATCCGTCTCCTCCGATTACTACAAGACCGTCAATTCCGTATTTTTTACAAATTGCTGCTGCTTTCTGCTGTCCTTCTTCTGTACGCATTGTCTGGCAGCGTGCTGTCTGAAGAATTGTACCACCTCTCTGGATGATATCAGACACATCGCGTGCCGTCAAATCAATGATCTCTTCTTTTAAAAGTCCGTGATATCCTCTTCTGATTCCGCGTACCTTCAGTCCTTTTGCAAGAGCTCTTCTTACAACTGCACGGATCGCAGCGTTCATTCCCGGTGCATCTCCACCACTTGTAAGTACTCCAATGGTACGAACTCTATCTTCAATCTCTTCTAACATTTTTTCTTTGTCTGCTTTGTTTGCCATAACTTTTCCACCTTTCTGAATTCTTCTACTCTTCAAAAGTAAAGTTTGCCTATTTTTTAACACTCCGGGTATATTCTACCTTATTTATATTCCTTTATCAATAGATTTTTCTACGACTTTTACTCGCTTTTCCCCGTAATGATTCATCAATCTGCTCAATACTTCCTGGCCGATCCGAATGTTTCTGTTTCTCGGAAGCCGCTTGATCGCCCGCTCTTTCTGACAATAGATCACAACCTCGTCATCTCCTTCCGAGTCTGCCAGGTATCCATATAAAATATGCTCATTTCGCAGAAAATCTTCTTTATCTGAAAACTGCACCCACAGCTCTTTTTTGGTCTGCTCAAACGGAATGATCGTCTCACAGATCAGCTTGCTCGGCCGCTCCTCTTCCTCGGATACTCTTCCCTTTACAAAGATTTTTTTATCAATCTCCAGATACTCTCTGTTTTTTTCATAGTCCCGCGGGAAGACGATCACCTCTACCGTTCCCACCAGGTCTTCCAGAGACAAAAATGCCATCATCTGATTTGTCTTTGTATGCTTGATCGTTTTTGCGGTAATCATGCCGCCTACGATCTCCCTCGTTCCGTCATGCACCTTTGCCCGGCCTGTCTCTTCATCCGGCTGGAAATCCAGTGTGGTGGCTGAAATGGATTTTCTCCATTTGTCCTCATACTCCTGCAATGGATGTCCGCTTAAGTAAACTCCCAGCACTTCCTTTTCAAACGCCAGCAGATTCTCTTTCGAATACTCCCCGACATCCGGCAGTTTGATTTCAAACTGCTCTTTTTCTTCCTCACCCACCATATCAAACAGTGTCATCTGACCGGTCATGGCATATTTCTTTTCCTGATTGACGTGATCGACGATCTGAACATAAATGCTCATAAACTGCTTTCTCATGCCTCCCAGGCAGTCCAGCGCACCTGATTTGATCAAATGCTCAATTGCCCGTTTATTCAGTCCATCCTTGACTGACATCCGACTGATAAAATCTTCCAGATTTTTAAACGGCCCAAACTCATCCCGATCTTCTATGATCGCAGCGATCACCGGTCTTCCAATGCTCTTGATGGCCGCCAGTCCGTACCGGATGTTGTTGCCGTCTACCGAAAAGTTGCCGATCCCGCGGTTAATATCCGGTGACAGAATCTGAATATTCATCTGCCGGCAGGCATAAATATATTCTGCCACTTTGGACGGATTTTCAATCACAGAAGTCATCAGTGCTGCCATGTATTCCACCGGATAATAATATTTCAGGTATGCTGTCTGATAGGAAACAACCGCATAGGCCGCCGCATGGGATTTGTTGAATGCATACTTCGCAAAATCGATCATTTCATCATAGATCTTATTGGCTGTCTTTTCATCAATTCCATTTTTAATACAGCCCGGCACACCGTTCTCCTCATCTCCATAGACAAAGATCTGGCGCTCTTTCTGCATCACATCGCCCTTTTTCTTGGACATGGCACGGCGAAGAAGATCGCTTCGTCCCAGTGTGTATCCGGCAAGGTCACGCACGATCTGCATAACCTGCTCCTGATAGACAATACATCCGTAAGTAGGCGCCAGAATCGGCTCCAGCTGCGGACAGTCATAGGTGATCGATCCTGCATCATTTTTTCCCCGGATATACTGTGGGATAAAGTCCATCGGACCCGGACGGTACAGGGAAATACCGGCAATAATATCCTCCAGACTGTTTGGCTTGAGCTCTTTCATGAAGCCTTTCATTCCGCCGCTCTCCAGCTGGAAGATTCCATCGGTCTTACCGGTTCCGATATAAGAAAGTACCTGTTTGTCGTTATAGTCAATCTGATCCATATCAAGTTCCGGATTTTTGCTTTTTGCAAGCTGCACCGCATTCTGGATCACAGTCAGCGTCCGAAGTCCCAGGAAGTCCATTTTTAAAAGTCCCAGTTCTTCCAGAGTGGTCATTGTAAACTGAGTTGTGATCGAGCCGTCAGAAGCTCTTGAAAGGGGAACAAAATCATCAATTTCTCTCTGACCGATCACAACCCCTGCCGCATGCATGGAGCTGTGGCGCGGCAGTCCTTCCAGTCGTTTGCACATGTCGATCAACAGTTTTACCTGCGGATCATTTTCATATGTTTTACGTAATTCCGGATTCATCTGCAGTGCTTTATCAATCGTGATATTGAGTTCCTGCGGAATCATCTTGGCAATCGAATCCACAAATGCATACGGAAGATCCATCACGCGTCCCACATCACGGATCACACCTCTGGCAGCCAGCGTACCAAACGTCACGATCTGGACTACCCGGTCTTTTCCATACTTACGCACAACATAGTCGATCACCTCCTGCCGTCTCTCGAAGCAGAAATCCACGTCGATATCAGGCATGGTCACACGCTCCGGGTTGAGAAAACGCTCAAACAGAAGCTGATACCGGATCGGGTCGATATTTGTGATCTCCAGACAATAAGAAACAATACTTCCCGCTGCGGAGCCACGCCCCGGTCCTACTGCGATCCCGTGATCTTTGGCATATTTGATAAAATCCCATACAATGAGGAAATAATCTACATATCCCATGTTGCGGATCGTATCCAGCTCATAGCGCAGCCGTTCTTTCAGCTCCCTGGAAGGCTCTCCATAATGCTTTTCAAGTCCTTCCCAGCATAACTTGTTCAAATACTCCCAGGAAGTCATGCCGTCCGGCACATCATACTTTGGCAGCTTTGTGACTCCGAATTCAATCTCTACCTCACACCGGTTTGCAATCTTCTGCGTATTCTCCAGTGCCTGTTTTGCATATGGAAACAGCGCTTCCATCTCCTGAGGGGACTTTACATAATACTGGCCGCCCTCATACCGCATCCTGTTCTCATCGTCCAGCTTCTTCCCGGTCTGAATACAGAGCAGGATATCATGCGGCTTCGCATCTTCCGCGTACGTATAATGGATATCATTGGTCACAACAAGCTCGATCCCTGTCTCCTTAGAAAGCTGGATCTGTCTCTGGTTTACAAGCTGCTGCTCCGGGATCCCGTGATCCTGCATTTCCAGAAAGAAATTTCCTTTTCCGAAAATATCCTGATACTCCAGCGCCACCTTCTTCGCCTCTTCGGTAAGTCCCCGGCTCAGATACCGCTGTACCTCCCCCGCAAGACAGGCACTTAAGGCAATGATTCCCTCGTGGTACTGACGCAGAAGATCCTTATCCACACGGGGCTTATAATAATACCCTTCTGTAAATCCTCTGGAAACGATCTTCATCAGATTGGCATATCCCGTATTGTTTTCTGCCAGAAGTACCAGATGATGATATCTGCTCTCTCCACCGGCAGTCTCACGGTCAAACCGGGAATTCGGCGCCACATAAACTTCACAGCCGAGAATCGGCTTGATTCCCTGCTTTCTGGCTTCCCTGTAAAAATCGATCACACCGTACATAACCCCGTGGTCCGTGATCGCAGCACTGTTCATGCCCAGTTCTTTAACTCTGGATACATATTCTTTTATTTTGTTGGAACCGTCCAAAAGACTGTACTCCGTATGGACGTGTAAATGCGCAAAACTCATAATTCACCTCTATATCCAGTATTGCTGTAAATCTAAAAAGGGCGTTCCCTTACAGAGAACTGCCCTTACATCTTCTCGTGTCTGTCAAAACCGGCGATTCAAAATCTGAGATATTCTTATTCACCGTTGATCATAAAATTGATCAGTCTTTCTGTATCTTCCGGCTCATAAGCAATGATCTCAAGCTCCGGAATCTCTCCGTTTGAGAAAATATTTGCCATAGATACATACTGGGAAAGTTTGGATTTCAGGTTCAGTCTGTCTCCCTCTCCTGTTACCAGTTCTACTCTTCCTTTGCAGTTGTCTACTACTTTAAAAAATGCGTCTATGTCTGTAATATTCTGTACTTTCATTTCTATCTGTCCCCTTTCTTCTCTATTTCTTTCTTCATTATAGCCTATTTACCATGGATTGCAAGGCTTTTTAGCGAATTCGGATACTGTCCGGAAAGATTTTTACGCGGTTTTCTTTCAGCAGTCTTCCGACGGCACGCTTAAATGCAGCCTTGCTCATACCAAACTCTGCCTTGATCGTATCCGGATCTGCCTTGTCATTAAACGGCAGTACTCCGTCATAAGACTGGATTCTTTTCAAGATCAGTTCTGCATCTGCATCCATCTGCTGCGGAATCTTCCCTCTGACACTTAAATCCAGCTTTCCATCTTCCTTTACATTTGTCACACGCGCTTCGATCTCATCACCGATGCGGATTTTTCCAAAAACATCCTTTTTCGGGATTCTTGCAGAAAACTGATGATCCACCGCAACAAAAACTCCAAACTCATCACTTCTGTCGTATACAATTCCTTTTACCTGATCGTCTTTCTGATACGGCGAGTCTGTACGCAGCATATGATAAACTTTCATGGTGGCGCAGAGTCTTCCGCTCTTGTCTACGTACAATGCAACAAGGCACTTATCTCCTTTCTGTACCTTTGCTGTCTGTTCTTTAAATGGAAGGAACAGATCTTTTTCCAGTCCCCATTCCAGAAAAGCTCCCATCTTTCCTGTATCTGCCACTTCCAGAACTGCCAGATGTCCCATAGTCAGCTTCGGCTCATTCGTCGTCGCGATCAGACGGTCAGATGAATCCCGGTACAAAAATACTTCCACCGGATCCCCCGGTTCAATTCCTTCCGGTACCTGCTTTTTCGGAAGAAGTACACGTTCTTCATCATTTCCCAGATACACACCAAAATCTACAATCTTTACAACAGTTAAAACCTGCTTTTCTCCTAATTTCATTTAAAATCTCCTCTTCACCGTTCTTTGAACAGTATAACATGGTCCCTTACTTGATTTCAATCACTGCATACGGTTTTCCGTTTTCATCGCACAATTCTGTCACAATACGATTTTCCTCTCTTGCCACTTTCGGAAAGATCACATCTCCAAGAACTGCTGATTTCTTGTATTCCACCCGAATCTGACGGACTCTTGTCTCTTCCGGCAAAACCTCCAGAGCCATCTGTACATACTGACAGTTATTCACATGCTCGTTGGTATCAATGTGATACTTTCTCACCGGAAACGATGGTTTTTCCTCCAGATTCTCCGGAAGACGGATCTTTCTGTCTTCATACTCCATCTCAAGCGCAGGCTCTGATCCATATGGAAGTACATCTTCCGGCTCAGGTCTTGCCGGTCTTCCTTTTTCCATATCCATAAACACCCACACAGAATTGGCATACGCAAGCCGGTTTCCCCGGGCATCATCGAGTACAAAATTCCGGTTTCCATACAAGCCTTTAAATTCCGTCGCAAAGGTTCCTGCTGTAATACGCTCTCCCAATGCCGGCAGACGTTCGATCACGATCTGCCAGTAAGACAAAATCCATGCTTTTTTCTTTGCCTTTAACACCTCTGTGCCCAACCCGATATCCTCAGACTGAAACGTACTGCAGTCCTGAAAATAATTGATCAGTGCCGGCAGGGTCATATTCCCGGTATGATCGATCTCACTGTATCTTACTCTGCTGTCAAATGTGTACATCTTTTCTTCCTTCCCGAACAGTTCCTGTTCCTTATACGTGTGCCTTATAGCTGTGTTCCATCGTAATGACACACTGATATCTTTTATCAATCTCCTGCAGCTTTTCCATCAATTGAAGCTGCAGATTATTTTTTTCTTCCTCATCATATTCAAATGGTACGACCATATCAAAGATCAGATTGATCTGCCCCATCCCGTTGACAACACGCAGATCATGAATGCTGCACTGAGAATCCAGTTCCTTTAATGCGGCTTCCACTTCTCCTCTCACCGTCATCACCTGTTCATCCCTCATCTCGATCGGATCCATATGAATCACCAGAAGAATTCCCAGCTCATCCACCGCATCCCGTTCGATCCGATCGATCAGCTCATGGGCTTCCTCAATATCCGCGTCGTTTGGCACTTCCGCATGAATAGATGCCATACTTTGATTCGGTCCGTAATTATGTATGATCAGATCATGAGTTCCCTCAATTCCCTGATAACGCTCTACAAAATGCTTGACTTTATCATATTCTTCCGGATCGATTGCTTCTCCGATCAGAGGCTCCAGCGTGTCTTTTGCAATTCCGACACCGGCCCACATAACTACCAGAGCGACTCCGATCCCCACAATCCCATCAATATTAAGCCCGGTCAGCCGGAAGATCACCAAAGACAAAATCGTTGCACTGGTCGTGATCACATCTCCCATAGAATCTGTAAAGACTGCCATCATCACCTTGGAATCAATCTTCTTTCCCAGCTTTTTATTAAATACACCGAGCCATAGCTTAACTCCGATGGATAAAATCAGGATCACTACCGAAATCAACTGAAAATTCAAGGTTTCCGGGGTTCTGATCTTGGAAACAGAATCCTCCAAAAAAGTAAATCCCACTTCCAGTACCAGAAATGATACAATCAAAGCCGCTATATATTCAATCCTTCCGTGTCCGAACGGATGCTCCTTGTCCGCCGGCTTGCCCGCCATCTTCACCCCGATAAAACTGATGATCGAAGATGCCGCATCTGACAGGTTGTTAAACGCATCTGCTGTGACAGAAACACTGTGCAGCAAAAGCCCCACAATAAACTTCACAAGAAACAGAAATACATTACAAACAATCCCCACCATACTCGCCAACACTCCATATGCAGTGCGGACCGCAGATTTTTCTACCGCTTCATAGTCTTTCACAAAATGTCTGACTAAAAATTCCGTCATACTTCTCTTTCGTCTCCTTCTGTTGTTTTATTTTTGAAATATCTCCTGCAGGTAAAAGCGAAATTTTACTTTCTCCGGCTTTTTTTCTTCCTCTGACAACAGGATCCCGTCTCTCTCACTTTTCGTCTCCTCATTTACCGTATGCACTGCATCCCAAAATGCCAGCTCCGGATAGAGCATTCCCCACCAGTTGTGACCTTTGGCACTTCCGATCTCCACACGGAGTGCTTCGTAATTTCCTGCCGGAAATGTCATATCCTGATACTTCTTTTCCGGAAAATAGGTGGTTGTCACAGCCGCGTTGACCGGATCATCGTATCCCTTTTCTGTAAGGCACTTTTCTGCAGTCTGCTCAATTTCATCACAGTGGGAACGCACCCACTCTTTTGTCGCTTCTGCGCCTGCACCTGTTGGCATCTCGGTCTGCAGAAATTCCAAAATCTCATTGCGTACACACAGCTTCATCTCCTGATCCAGGGTACTGTCACTGTTTGCCAGCACATGAAATCTGAGCACCTCATCTGCCAGTTCCTTTTGTACCTTTGCCTGTACTGTTCTCTCTGCTGTACTAAAGATCTGTCCGATCAGAATTCCCGCTGCCAGCATGGACAGCAATGCAATGATTCTGTTCCTGTTCCGATTTGAAAATTTCATATGTATCTCCTCCGGTTTCATTTTGATATCCGAAGTATGTACCAAAAACAGGAAGTTTATACAAATTTCCGTAATTTAAGACGTAGTGAAGAAATCCTTCACTACGCCCTTACTTATGTCTCAATGAATCTGTCACTGCAGTCACCTGATTCTCAATATGCTGTCCCATGATCTCAGATGCTGTCTCTTTATTACTCTTCTCGATCGCCTCGATGATCGCCTGATGCTCTCTCAAAAGCTGCGGATAACATTCTTTCTTCTTGAGATACTCTACTCTGTAGCGGTACATCTGTTCTCTGAAATTATTCAAAAGCTGCATCAGCCTCTGATTGTCTGTAGAACGACAGATAATATCATGATATGCCACATCAGCCTCTGCGATTCTGGTCACATCCTCACTTCCCAGAGATTCTTCAAACTCCTTCGCCGCTTTCTTCAACGCTTCGAGTCCTTCTTCATCCATCCGCTCACAAGCCAGCTGAACTGCAAGCTCTTCCAGTGCCTTTCTGACTTCCAGCACATCATTCAGACTTTTCTCCGTGATCTCTGCGACTTCTGCTCCGCGTCTTGGGATCATCAGCACGAGACCTTCCAGCTCCAGCTTGCGGATCGCCTCCCGGATCGGTGTGCGGCTCACCCCCAGCTTATTGGCCAGCTTGATCTCCATCAAACGCTCTCCCGGCTTTAATTCTCCGCGCAGGATCGCCTGCCTGAGTGTCTTAAATACCACATCCCGAAGCGGAAGATATTCATCCATTGTCACTTCTAATTTCGGTTCCATCTTATGTCCTCCTTGCGCCATGCACATTTGTCACATATACCTGTTTTGCCAGTGCCTTCCTGCGGATCTGCTCCTGCGCTCTGCGCGCTGCCGCACGGCTTTCAAAAATCCCGAATACGGTAGGACCGCTCCCGCTCATCATCGCATTGAGCGCACCTGCTTTTTTCATCTCATCCTTGATCTTTTCAATGACCGGATACATCCCAATCGTGACATCCTCCAGCACATTGCCCATATGAGCGGCAATCTCGGAAAGAGACCCCGTCTCCAGCCCCCGGATGATCCCGTCTATGTCCGGATGATCCACGATCTCTTTTGCATCCAGTGCCTCATATACCACTTTGGTAGAAACACTGATCGGCGGTTTTGCGATCAGTACCGTACACGCCGGAAGTGCAGGAAGTGTAGTCAGCTCCTCTCCAATTCCCTCTGCCAGTACCGTTCCTCTCATAATACAATACGGAACATCTGCTCCCAGACGGACACCTCTCTCCATCAGAGATCTCTGACTTAAGCCCAAACGGAACATCTTGTTCATCCCAAACAAAACTGCCGCTGCATTGGAACTCCCCCCTGCCATACCTGCCGCTACGGGAATGTGCTTGTTCAAAACAATCCTGACGCCGCCCGGAAGCTTAAATTCTTCCATCAGCATGGCTGCCGCCTTATACGCGATATTATTTTCATCCGTCGGCAGAAAATGCAGATTCGTCTCCACTTCTATGCCCGGCAGATCCTTTCTCACGATCACAACATCATCATACAGATAAACGGACTGCATGATCATCCGCACATCATGATATCCATTTTCTCTTCTTCCCAGTACGTCCAGTCCCAGATTGATCTTGGCAAGTGCCTTTAATTCTATCTGTTTCATCCTGTGTCCTCCGTTTGTATCTTGTATACATTTGTGTTTATAGTATACCCATTTTGCCTTCAAAAATCAACGATATATCTCTACATTCCGATCTCTTTACAGATGATGAGCTTATCGCCCGGTTTGATTTTTCCATTTTCGAGATGGTTGATCTGACGGATACTCTCCTCGGTCGTCATATATTGTTTTGCCAGCGTCCACAGATCATCCCCGGATTTTACCATATACCCTACGATCCCCGGTTTTTTCGCCAGTTCCTCCCGGTCTGTTTCCTCCAGAGACACTTCTGTGATGACCTGCATCGGCACTTCTTTTCTTAAAAATACATCAAAATCCAGAACTGCCTTTACTTCTACTGAATCACTGCCAGTCATGGTCACTGAGATCTGTTCCACTCGGTTGGATAACTGATACCGCACGTCTTTTGGCATATCCGGACATTCCAGCAGATAAGAAAACGGAACCATTCCCTGCCAGTTTCCAAACGGAAGCGCATCATCCGCTTTCAGATACAAAAATGACACATGCAGGATTCCTTCAATCAGGATTCCCCCCTGTTTTTCCGCTCTTGTCTCCACATGTTCGATCTGCACACTTCCCGAGCTGTGACAGATCTGCAGAACATCGTCTTTCAGCTCCGGAAGCGACAGGTTTTCTACAATCTTGCATTTGGACTGATTCTGTAAAAGCAATTCTTCATAGACCGCCTCTCTTGTCTGATACGAAACTTTCTGTTCCAGAGAGTACAGATCTTCCAGAAGATTCAGCTCTTCCTCTTCATACAGATTGATCCGAAGACTTACGGTTCCCTCAATCCCGATGATGCGCATCTCTCCGTCCTCATCCATCCGTACATCTGCCAGTGTATCTTCCAGCGCGTGCTGCACATCATAATACATCCCTTCTGTCGCCCCGCTGCATTCGATTCGTCCCTCATAAGGAACACTCTGCTCCAGCCAGTCGGTCTTTCCTTCTTCTGAGAGATACATACAGAAAATCTGCAGTTCTCCCCGCAGAAGCAGTTCATCCTGTGCTGCCCGCACTTCCAGCTTGCGCCCTGTAATATCCGTCAGAAGCACCTGACCGATGCTCTCTTTTGTTCCGGGGATCGTAATTTCTTCTTTGATGCGGTATGTATCCTTTTTCGCAGTATGCAGCTTTAAGAGATTCACCGGTTTCTGCTTCTTGTAAATAGAAGCACTGCTCTCCAGATCCACCGCCGTCTCTTCTTCAATGAGATTTTCACATCCGACTTCCATCTCAATCATCGCGCGGATACTGATCTTTCTGGAGTGTACCAGGGTCGTACCGAACTCTACCCGGATATTCCGGACAAAATACTGGGTGCGCTCTTCTCCCTCCGTGTACACCATTTCTTCAAACGGAATCTTGCCATCCAGTACTGCCGGCATCGGCTCTCCCTGATCCGTCACATACAAAATCTGGAAATACAGCTTTCCGGAAATCCGCACATAATTTTCCACCAGCTTGACATCCTCGATCTTGACAGTTCCCTGTCCCTTGATGATACGCCGCACATCCTGCTTTGCATCCGGAACATTGTAATCTTCGTCCAGATAAAACTGGTCAAATGTTTTTTTCCCTTCCTGATTATAACGGATTGTTTTCTGTATCAGCTCCATAAACTCCTCCTACTCAAATAAAATTTCTTTTTCTGTCTTTTTTAATTTCACCACCACATACGGATAGGTTACGACATCCTTTGTTTTCTCTCCTTTTTCCGGTCCCAGAAGACTTGTCTGGATCCGCACCGTTTTTTCCCCCTCCAGGACGGCATCGACCTTGATCTGATATCCGGTCTTATTCTGCGGTCCGTAGCTTCTGGCAGCGTAAATATCCTGCTCCACGGCATATGTCAGCATAAAAGGATGGGCTTTCTCCTGTTCCATCCATTCCTTTAGTTCTTCCGGGATTTCTCTTTCACTCATCAGCTGAAATGCTGCACTTTTCTCCCCTGTGATCTCCGGCTTTTTGCGGATACAGCCGCAGGGCAGCCAGATCGCTGACAGAATCATCATCCACAAAACCACAATTTTGAATGTTTTATTTTTTCTTTTTCTGTTCACCCTCTGCTCCGGAGTCCCTCTTTCCATTTATCTTATTAACATTTCTGTCTTTTTATGACCGCGAAACTTGTATTTCACAGGATGCTTTAGTATAATCTGTACTAGACTAAAAAGATGTCAGGCATCTTTGCCCCCAACGTCTAAAAAACTAAGAGAGAAGGTTTATAACATGATTCGTTTTATTTGTGTTGTTGTTTTCCTTATTCTGTTTCTTATTCTGACAATTCCAGTATTTTTCATTGAATGGCTGATCGGAAAGTTCAACCGCAATGCAAGAGACTACAGTTGTCTTCGAATCGTACAGTGGGGATTCAAAGCAATCTTAAAAGTAACCGGTGTACACACGACCGTAATCGGATTCGAAAATATTCCGGACGAGCCCGTGCTGTTTATCGGAAATCACCGCAGTTTCTTTGATATTCTTCTGACGTACTCCCGCTGTCCGAGACTGACCGGATATGTGGCGAAAAAGGAGATGGAAAAAATTCCGCTTTTATCTACCTGGATGCGCTTTGTATACTGTCTGTTTCTGGACCGTGAGAATCCAAAAGAGGGACTGAAAACCATCCTTCAGGCGATCGATTATGTGAAGCAGGGAATTTCCATCTGTATTTTCCCTGAGGGAACGAGAAACAAAGGCGAAGAGCTCAGTATGCTTCCTTTTAAAGAGGGCGCTTTTAAGATCGCCGCCAAAACAGGATGTGCGATCGTTCCGATTTCCATGAACAACACTGCCGCGATCTTTGAAAATCAGTTTCCAAGGATCAAAAAGGTCAATGTTGTCGTAGAATACGGAACACCGATCTATCCAAAAGATCTTGCACCGGAGGACAAAAAACACATCGGTGCTTATGTACAGAATATCATTCAGGAAACGATCAATAAAAATGCAGAATTAATCTGATTTAAAAAAGGAGATTTTTTATGAGAGCAGATAATTTAACATTGCTCACAGATTTATATGAGCTGACCATGATGCAGGGCTATTTTGAAAAACAGTCTGCAAACGAAACCGTGATCTTTGATGTATTTTTCCGGGAGAATCCGGTAAAAAACGGCTACTCCATCATGGCCGGTCTGGAACAGGTCATCGAATACATCAAAAATCTGAATTTTTCTTACGAAGATGTAGATTACCTGCGGGGACTCGGCATTTTCAGTGAGGACTTTCTCCACTATCTGAGTGGATTTCATTTCAGCGGAAATATTTACGCGATTCCGGAAGGAAGTGTGATCTTCCCGAAGGAGCCGATCTTAAAAGTCATCGCTCCGATCATGGAGGCACAGCTTGTGGAGACTGCGATCTTGAATATCATCAATCATCAGAGCCTGATCGCGACAAAAACAGCCCGTGTTGTCCATGCGGCACAGGGAGACGGTGTCATGGAATTTGGTCTCCGCCGTGCTCAGGGACCGGATGCCGGACTTTATGGAGCCAGAGCCGCTATGATCGGCGGATGTGTCGGCACATCTAATGTGCTTGCCGGCAAGATGTTTGATGTCCCGATCATGGGAACCCATGCCCACAGCTGGATCATGAGTTTTCCGGACGAGTACACCGCATTCAAAGCCTATGCCGAATTATATCCGGATGCATGTACCCTTTTGGTGGACACCTATGACACGTTAAAATCCGGAGTTCCAAATGCGATCCGTGTCTTCCGTGAAATGAAGGACGCCGGTATCCATCCAAAGAGCTACGGCATTCGTCTGGACAGCGGAGATCTCGCATACCTGTCCAAAAAAGCACGTGTCATGCTGGATGCCGCAGGATTTGAGGATGCCGTGATCGCAGCTTCCAACGATCTGGATGAGATGCTGATCAATGATCTGAAGATCCAAGGTGCAGCGATCACCTCATGGGGAGTCGGAACACATCTGATCACCTCCAAGGACTGCCCTTCCTTCGGCGGCGTTTACAAACTGGCTGCCATTGAAAAAGACGGCAAATTCCTTCCGAAGATCAAGATTTCAGAGAATACGGAAAAAATCACGAATCCGGGAAACAAAACCATTTATCGTGTATACGATAAAGAGACCGGAAAGCTTCGTGCGGATCTGATCTGTTTTGCGGACGAAACCTATGACACATCCGAAGAACTGCTTTTATTCGATCCAAACGAAACCTGGAAAAAGACTCGTCTTCCGGGCGGAAGCTACACGATGCGTGAGATGTTACAACCAATCTTCATCCACGGAGAATGTGTCTACACTTCTCCTTCTGTCATGGAGATCGCAGCATATTGCAAACAGGAAAAAGAGACTCTCTGGGATGAGACAAAACGTCTCTTATATCCACACAAAGTTTATGTGGATTTGTCCCGGAAGCTCTATGACACAAAAGCAAAACTGTTAAATGAAGTAAATAAATAAGATAGGAGATCATCATGAAAATTATCGTATTAGCCGGTGGACTCAGTACAGAACGCGACGTTTCTCTCGCTTCTGCTGCCGGAATCTGTAAAACATTACTGGAGAAAGGACACGATGCATTTCTTCTGGACGTATTTCTCGGCCTTGAGAACGCACCCGAGAATCTGGAAGACGTCTTTACACTGCCCGGACACGGTCTGGAAATCGCAAAGAATATTTCCGAAACAGAGCCGGATCTTGCAGCTGTAAAAGCTTCTCGTCCGGACCAGTCTGACTGCTTCTTCGGTCCGAATGTCATCGAACTCTGCCGCCTGGCAGATATGACCTTCCTCGGACTTCACGGCGGAGAAGGAGAAAACGGAAAGCTGCAGGCTTCATTTGATCTGCTCGGAATCCGCTACACAGGACCTGACTCGCTTGGATGTGCTGTTGCCATGGATAAAGGACTCACCAAACAGATTTTTATGGAAGCCGGTGTGGACACACCTTCCGGAGTCTGCCTGTATAAAGAAGGCAGTGACTGCTCCCTGGAATCTCTTGGACTTTCCTTCCCGGTCGTTGTAAAGCCATGCTCCGGCGGCTCCAGCATCGGAGTATATATTGTAAATACAGAAGAGGAATACCGTCAGGCACTGAAAAATTCTTTCCGTTATGAAAACGAAGTGGTCGTCGAAACTTACATCAAAGGCCGCGAATTTGCATGCGGCGTGATCGATGGAAAAGCACTTCCTCCGATCGAAATCATTCCAAAAAACGGATGGTTTGACTATGCCAACAAATATCAGGCAAATGCGACTGAAGAAGTATGCCCTGCCGATATCAGCGAAGAGATTGCAGAGCGCATGAAATCTCTCACAGTCCGCGCTTTTCAGGCATTGAAACTGAACGTATACAGCCGGGCTGACTTTATTCTGGACGCAGACGGCAATCTGTACTGCCTGGAAATGAATACCCTTCCGGGCATGACTTCTGCAAGCCTCCTTCCAAAAGAAGCACTTGCAGACGGAATTGAATACGGAGATCTGTGCGAGCTGATCATCCAGAAATCCATGGAAGCAAGATATCAGTAAGCAAATACAATAAAGGATGGAACGTTTATGAAAAACATGACATTGAAAGAAATCGCCGTTGCCTGTGGTGGAATTTATTACGGCGATGATGAAAGCTATTATAAAGAAGTTTCCAGCGTTGTGATCGACAGCCGGAAAGTAGAAAAAGACTGTCTGTTTATCGCCATTCGCGGTGCAAGAGTGGATGGACACATGTTCATCCCGCAGACGATCCGGGACGGCGCTCTGTGTGCGCTCTCCGAAAAACGGATTGAAAATGCCTCTTATCCATACATTCTGGTCACCTCCTGTGAACAGGCATTGAAGGATATTGCCGAGCACTATCGGAAAAGCCTTAATCTGAAAGTCGTAGGTGTCACCGGAAGTGTGGGAAAGACCAGCACCAAAGAAATGATCGCATCTGTGCTTGGAGAAAAATATAACGTATTGAAAACAGCCGGGAACTTCAACAACGAGATCGGGCTCCCGCTTACGATCTTCAATATCCGCGAAGAACATGAGGTTGCCGTGCTGGAACTTGGTATCAGCAATTTCGGCGAGATGGAACGGCTTGCAAAGATTGCCCGTCCTGACATCTGCGTCATCACCAATATCGGAGTTGCCCATCTGGAGCATTTAAAGTCCAGAGACGGTATTTTGAAAGCAAAAACGGAGATTTTCCTCTATATGAACCCGAACGGTTCCATTATCTTAAACGGGGATGATGATAAACTCTCAACCGTTCACCCTGCAAACGGAATCCAGCCGGTCTTCTTTGGTCTGGATGACAGCCGGGATTTTTATGCGGATCAGGTAGAATCCTGCGGACTGCGCGGTACCAATGCCGTCTTCCACACACCAAATTCAACCTTCTCTGCACACATCTCGATTCCGGGAGAACATATGGTTCTCAATGCACTTGCCGGCATTGCCGCAGGGTATGCACTGGGAATGAACGACGAAGAGATCAAAGCCGGCATTGAAGCTTTGGTTCCTCTGGCAGGACGCAACAATCTGATCGAGACAGATTCCCTTACGATCATTGATGACTGCTACAATGCTAATCCGGCTTCCACAAAAGCATCTCTGGATGTTCTTGCAAAGGCAGACACTCGTCAGATTGCAGTCCTTGGCGATATGTTTGAACTGGGGCCGACAGAAAAACAGATGCACTATGAGGTCGGAAAATATGCTGCCGACCTTGGAATCGATATACTTGTCTGCATCGGACAGCTCTCAGAACATATGGCAACCGGTGCAAGTGAACAGTGTTCCAAAACACAGGTATTTTATTTTGAAACAAAAGATGACTTTTTCGAACAGGCAGACCGTATTTTAAATCCAAAGGATACAGTTCTTGTCAAAGCTTCCAACGGTATGAAGTTTTCCGAGATCGTCAGTGTACTAAAAGAGAGGTAACATATGGACTACCAGATGCTCGTTCTTGATCTGGACGGCACTTTGACCAATTCCAGAAAAGAACTTACAGAACCGACAAAACAGGCACTCATCGAGATTCAGGAGGAAGGAAAGAAAGTTGTACTTGCCAGCGGACGCCCGATCAACGGTATCGTTCCTCTGGCAGAAAAGCTGAATCTTTCCAAATACGGCGGATATATGCTCTCCTTCAACGGAGCCAGGATTACCCAGTGCTCTACCGGAGAGATCATCTATAATCGTACCCTGCCTGCCGACGTGATTGCGCCGATCTATGAAATTACATCCACCTATCCGGGACTGGATATTCTGACTTACGACGGGAACCAGATTCTGTCCGGTATTGCTTCCAACGAATATACCGAAAAAGAATCTTTTATCAATAAAATGGAAATCGTACAGGTACCGGATTTCGTATCCCGACTGACTTTCCCTGTCAACAAACTGTTGATTGCAGGAGAACCGTCTATCTTGGAAGAACTGATGCCGCACCTCCAGCAGAAGTTTCATAAGCTGCTGAATATTTACCGGTCTGAGCCGTTTTTCCTGGAGATCATGCCACAGAATATCGACAAAGCATACTCTCTGCAAAAACTGCTAAACAGCATCGGACTGACTGCAGATTCTATGATCTGCTGCGGAGATGGCTTCAATGACATTTCCATGATCGAATACGCCGGACTTGGCGTTGCCATGGAAAACGCACAGCCGATCGTCAAAGAAACGGCTGATTTTATCACGAAATCCAATGATGAAGATGGGATTTTACATGTGATCAATACGTTTTTACGGTAACCTGATTATAAAGACTATAAAAGAAGGGGAAGACTGCACGTTATAAATTGCAGGCTTCCCCTTTTATGAAGGTTCCTTTCAGTTCCACTATCGCTGGGTTTAATTATGGCATGTTCTTCATTTTATATCCATGCTAAGCTTGTTAAAGATTCGTAAGTATTTTGTAAAACCTCCTGTTTTGCAAAACATTGATTACACACTGTTCTCCTACTTTTAAAACAAATTATAACAAAACGAAATCAGAAACGGCACCAGTGCGGAACAGATCACTCCGTTAAACACAGACAGTACCACGGTCTCTTCGTTCGTATACCGTATCATCATCGGCAGTGTTGTATCTTCACTGGTTGCTCCCGCCGGCGCAATACAGGTATAATAATTCAGTTTTTTCGAAATCCACGGAATGCTGAAAAAGGAGAAAATCTCCCGCAGCAGATTACTTAAAAATGCGATACTTCCCGCCTGTGCTCCCGCCAGATTGCCAATGGTAACCCCGGAAAGGCTGTACCATCCAAGTCCACTGGCAATTGCTGTACTCTCACCAAGCGGCATCCCTGTCAGAAGTCCTCCCGCGATTCCTCCTAAAATAGAGCCAACTACGATTCCCAGGGGAATCACAAAAATTTTAATATGATATTCCTTGATCTTACTGACAATCCCCTGATTAAAACCAATGCTGATTCCTACCAGAAACATCAGCAGGTATAAGATCATATCTTTATTCGAAGTAATCCAGGATACGATCACGTTCTCGTCCAATCCTGTCATTCCGCAGGCAATGCCGCCAAGCAGCGCAATAATTGCCAGATATACCATGTCTATTTTCTCCCCTTTCCAGTCTTTTTATTTTCTAAAAAACGTCTGGTCAGAGGATAGACCAGAAGAACCGATCCCACAGACGGCAGCAAAAAGAAAATCACACTCTGAATTCCCAATGTAGAAAGTTCTTCCAGAAAGTTTTCCCGGCTTCCCAGCAGAACTCCCATGGAAAAAATCAGAAACAGTGTGCACACTACCTGCAAGATCTGATTCCACCTGTTTAAATTGCGTGGCAATAAAAATTTGCCGGCCAGCACTCCAATACACATAATCACAATAACATCCATCGTTTGTATCCCCGTTCTTTCTCTCCTTTTCAGGTGTATAAAAAACACCCCATTCGTACAAGGATATCACGAAAAATATGTTATCGTCAATGTCCTATAAGTCCAGAGTTTCCAGGACTTTTTTCAATTCCGCGGCAGACTGTCTCAGTTTCTCATGCTCTTTTTCATCCAATGGAATCTCAAGCACTTGCTCTGCTCCTTTCTGGGAAACCAGAGTCGGAACACTGATACAAAGATCTTCCAATCCATATTCGCCCTCCATCAGACTGGAAACTGGCAGAACAGAATTTTCATCACGGATAATACTTTCTGCAATTCTGCCTACTGCCATAGCTACTCCGTAATAGGTCGCACCCTTTCGCTCAATGATCTCATATGCACTGTCGCGAACTTCTTTATAAATCCGCTCCATTGCCGCATCATGCTCATAATGGCCGCGCAGCTCACAGAAATCATGGATATCAATTCCCGCAACATTCGCACTGCTCCAGACAGCCAGCTCACTGTCTCCATGCTCTCCGATGATAAACGCATGAACACTTCTGCTGTCCACATCCAGATGTTCACTCAACAGATAGCGGAATCTTGCAGAATCCAGAACTGTTCCGCTTCCAAACACACGCTCTTTTGGATAACCGGAAATCTTCAATGCCGCATATGTCAGAATATCCACCGGGTTTGCCACGATCAGAAGGTTTCCCTCAAAATTTCGTTTTGTAATCTCCGGAATAATTGATTTGAAGATCGCCACATTTTTGTGTACTAAATCCAGTCTTGTCTCTCCCGGTTTCTGGTTTGCTCCCGCTGTAATGATGATCAACGCACAGTCACTGATATCATCATAATCGCCTGCGTAAATCTTCATGGAATGAACAAACGGTCTTCCATGACTGAGGTCCATAGCCTCGCCTTCCGCCTTCTCCTTGTTCGCATCGATCAGAACCAGCTCTGAAAACAATCCTTTCTGCACCAGGCTGAACGCCGTAGATGCTCCTACAAATCCACATCCTATCACTGCTGCTTTTTGAATATTTATCATATCGATCTCCCTCACTTTTGTTTAAAATAATAACTATTACTGTTTTAAACCCTACCATAAAACTAGGAATTATGCAATTCTTTTTTCTGAATTTTCCTGATTGTGTTAAAAAAAGAACAACATTCCAGTTTTGTAACCTCTCTACTAGAATGTTGTTTTTTTCTGAAATTATTCTTTTTTAACCGATTACCTGATGATTCAGCCATTTTTTATTTTTCAGCCGAATCGCATAAATGATTCCACGTACAGACCAGTCTGCAAACATTCCGATCCATACCGCCATCGGTCCCATTCCGAATCCTCTTGCGAGAATCATTGCAAGAAGCACTCTGCAAAACCACATCGAAAGTACTGATACGGTCATTGTAAACTTCACATCTCCAGCCGCACGGAATCCATATGCCGGAATGAAAGAAAATACCCATGCAACAGGTTTGACAATCGTGATCCAGGTTACCATATGAATACAAAGTCTTGCACTCTCCGCTTCCATTCCCCCGAATTTTGTAATTGGATAGACGAGAATATACATCACAAGACAGGAAATTACAATTACGACCTCTGAAACAATACTCAGCTTTTTCACATAATAAATCGCTTCATCCTTACGACCGGCGCCGAGGCTTTCTCCCACAACGGTCATCAGCCCGACACCAACTCCGATCGCCAGGATTCCATTCAGATTTTCAATCAAATTTGCCATTCCCTGAGCCGCAATGGCAGCCATTCCCATCAGAGAAACTGTAGACTGGATTGCCAGCTTTCCAAACTGGAACATACTGTTTTCAATTCCTGAAGGAATTCCGATATTCAAGATTCTTCTGATCTCTTTCCACTGCGGACGAATCGTAAAGTAATCGTACACGGGGATTTCCAGATCTGGTTTTCGAAGTTTGTACATAACTACAAACATGGCAAACAATCTTGCAAGCATTGTTGCGCAGGCAGAGCCTGCCACACCAAAATGAAGCCCCCATACAAACCAGATATTCAGTACGGCATTTACAATATTCGAACAAATCGAGATTTTCATCGGAAGACTGCTGTTCTCCTGTGCTCTCAGGATACAGGAACCGTCATCATACAATGCAATAAACGGATAAGAGATGGCGGAAAAGAAAAAGTACTGCTTTGCATTTGCCATCACGCTCTCCTCGACTTCTCCGAAGATCAGCCCCAGAATCTGTCCATTAAATAAAAGACAGATAACTGCGATCAACACTGACAAACAAAATGTGATAAAAATCAGCTGTCTCGCTGCCTCTTTTGCATGATCCTGCTTTTTGCATCCCAAATAATGTGAGCAGACTACCGTTCCCCGGATGCCAGTGCAAAAAATGCCTGTACGATCAGAATATTGATGGAATCCACCAACGTCACCGCTGAAATAGCTGCCGAACCAAGATTACTGACTACCAGAGTATCCACGGTTCCCATAAAGGAATTCAAAAGCTGATCGATTGCAAGCGGAATCAATAGAGCCGCCATTTTCTTGTTATCAAATAGATGCTTTTGTGCATCCACTTTTTTGCCCCCTCTTTATGTTCTGTCAAATCATTTTGATCAAATACGTTCTTAGGATACACCCATAGTTTCTATTATGCAAGAATAGAGAACAAATCTTGCAGATTTATCTTCTCACGTATTCTCTATCCTCTTTTATGAACATCAAAACAAATCCTGCCAGCAGCAGTATCGCCGCAATCCAGATCGTCCGATCACCAATCTGCCGGCTGAATAATGCTCCCATGGCCGCTCCAACCGCAAAAACCAGAATTACAAAGTAATAATGCATACTTTTTTTCTTCAGTTCCTGATTGCCCGTTACCTGATATTTACAGAGCATTTCTGTCGCACTTCGCATATTTCCGATACACATGGTCGTTGCACACGGAATCCCGTGGAATTTCCGGAAGGCATTTACCTGCATCGCACAACTGAATGACATCATCGCATTGGCCGGTACATTCATACTCTGCGGAAACAAGCCTACCAAAAACAGCAATATGATCTGAATGACCAGCACAATCTGTCTCCAGTGGATTTTTTCGCTTTCTTTGCACAGATTCTGAATGCGGACTGCCACATAAACACCACTGATAAACGCCAGCAACGGAATCAGATAATGAAGCGCAACGCCCCAGTTTCCCTCTGCAAGATTCTGTCCCAAAAGTACAATATTTCCTGTCTGGGCATTGGCAAATACTTTGCCTCTGCAATTATAAGAATAGGCATCCTGCAAACCACCGGCCAATGTAAGAAATATTGCCAGCGGCATGGATTCTGACATCTGTCCTTTTGCTTTCATTTCTAAACACCTCTTTTTTTGCAGATATCAAACAGACAACATCTGTCACAATATGGTGCTGTCCTTGCAGTACAGATTTCTCTTCCATGATATACAAGACGATGGCAAAAGCTGCTGCCCTCCTCCGGAGGAATGATCTTCCACAAAGCCATCTCTACCTTTTTCGGCTCTTTGATCCCATCTACAAGTCCCATTCGATTGACCAGACGGATACAGTGTGTATCTGTCACGATCGCCGGTTTTCCGAATACATCGCCCATGATCAGATTGGCACTTTTTCTTCCGACTCCCGGAAGTTTTAATAATGCATCAAAATCATCCGGCACTTCTCCATGATACTCATCACGCAGAATCCTCATACAGGCGCTGATATCTCTCGCTTTGCTTTTCCCAAGCCCGCAAGGTCTTACGATTGCTTCAATCTCCTGTGGATCTGCTTCTGCCAGTGCATTTACATCTGGAAACTTTGCATACAGATCTTTTACAACAATATTGACTCTCTCATCTGTACATTGTGCTGCCAGACGCACTCCTACCAGAAGCTTCCACGCCTCACTGTGGTCATAATCGAGCGTACAATCCGCATCCGGATACGCCGTGCGAAGTCGTTCTATGATCTCCAGTGCAAGTTGCTTTTTTGTCATATGTAATCAACTCCTCTTTTACTATGGTAAACTTTTATTTTTTTCACAATCCGTTTTTTATCATAGCACAAAACAGCCGACATACCAACAGGTAGGCCGACTGTTTTTTAATATCTTCCATTTATACACGATTTCTGTACTTCCTGCTAAAAATAACCAATATCACAATATCCACTCCCATCGCCACTGCTGCCACACACCATGCCGCATTGACTCCGTTCCATTCGGTCAGCACTCCCAAAAGATTCATAATAATAAATCCGGCAACACTCTGAATCGTACTGAAGATCGAACTGTAAGCAGATCTTGTCTCACTTTCTATACAATCGCACATCCAGGTTGAAGTGGCAGATTGTTCCACATCAAATCCAAATTCAATCAATCCCGCTCCCATCACAAAACCCGGAAAAGAGGGTAATACAAAAAGAAGTACAAACCCTAAAATACTAATAATAATTCCTGCAATGGATGTTCCTAAATTACTGATCTTCCGGGTAAAAATGCTTACTGCATAATTCCCCAACATCAGAAGTACCATAAATACTAGCAAGAAAAATGCCAGATATTTGGTCTCGATATGGATCACCTCTGTTGCATAAATCTGCCAGAATAAGACAAATGCTACAAAAGGAACATGGCACACGATCGTCCGCAAAGATAACAAAAGTAATTTTTCTTCTTTAATGAACGACTTTGCCTGAAGCTGCAGCATCCGGAATATATTATTCCCCTTTACCCGTCCGTAATTATCCTGTCCGAACAGCAATGCAACAATTCCTGCTCCAATTGAGATACATCCCGCCGTTATGATCGGCAGCCGCTGATTGACGCCAACCAGAAAATAGGATGCGAGCGAGGCAGCTATCGCAAAAAATCTGACTCCTGCCTGAAGTTTTGGCAATATTTGATTTCTTTCTTCATATATACCATGTCTGATCATCTGATCTACCAGCCATGCTGACGGAGCTCCGGAAATCAGCGCCAGTCCTAGCGCCATAAAAACCATAGCAGGAAGAAACGTCCAGAAATTTACTGCAAACGCATACAGCAAAATCCCCGTTCCCCACACAATAAATCCATACCCCGTAATTTTCTTCCTGCCGATCTTATCCGAGATTGTTCCCGTAGGATAATCAAATACAGCCTGCAAAATCTGTTGAATACTGAACAAATTTGAAATCTGAGCAATCGATAAATCCTGAGCACGCATAAATGCAACATACGTAGCACCAAAAAGCTTGTCTGCCAATTCATACAGAGACATCATACTCACATACAGATTTCGGGTTTCACGAAATTCTTTGTCACTATGGTCTGATCCAGTCATCTCTCATCCCCCTCACATATTTTTTATCTTCTAATCTATCACATTCTGATATTTTTTCAATACTTCAGGGGATGATATCACTTTTTTCCTATGCTACAACATTCGTATCTCTGAAATACTGCGGTGTCATACCTGCATACTTTTTAAACGTCCGTGTGACAAATCATAAAAACTCAATCTCCGTGCGATTTCTCCTACCGGTACGCCCGACTGGAGCATCATCTTCGATTCTTCAATTTTTCTCTGATTGACATATTCATTAATGGATATCCCTACTTCCTCCTTAAATCTGCGACGAAGAGCACTTTCTGACAAATAGAACTGCTTTGCAAGCTCTGTAACTTTAATCGTGTCATAAATTTTCAAGTTAATATGTTGCAGGATACATCGGATCAGTGATGTTCTTGCCTGATTGGAAACACCATGAAGCTCTTTTGTAAAATGTATGATTGCAGTGTCTCTCGTTCCCATTTCTGCAAGACCACTTTTTAATAATTCCAAGTCGCCCTGACTGACAAGATTCATGATCTTATTTTCATAATAAAATGTATACTGCTCTACCCAGAATGTCTCATATGCTGTATCTTCTGCTGATTTCCGCACCAACTCCAGCTGATTTTCGCCCACTTGTTTATGCAGCTCTTCAGAATAAATCTCTTCCAAATTCATATCAAACAAAAATCCAAGAAGAATCAGATAATCCCGAATATCTCCCAGTGGATATACCGGAAGTGAAGAGTAATATTCCCAGCATTCTTTTTCTGACAAAATTTTCTTATTTTCCGGAGTCAGATTGTCATATACATGAGAAAACTCTGTACTGGTAACATTATTTATTCGAAACGCTCCAATTACAATTCTGACATCCTGATACCATAAGCACAGAAAAATTTCATTTAACATCCCGCTGTAAAACCGTACAACCTCATCTGAAATATTTTTTTCTTTAAATTCATATGAAATCGGATGCTTATAAATTGATTTGTAGCTTTTCAAAACCCGATTTGTCTCTCTTTCCAATATCCATATGGGCATTTTCAACATCACATGTAACGATTTGATTTTCTTTAAATCCTGTTCACTCAAATCAATATATCCCTCTCCTCTTTCATTTTCTATTTATACGGTACTTTCTTTCCTTCATTATTACATAATCAGAGTTGTTTTACCACGCTGCTTTTTGAACTTCCAACATAATTCAGAAATACTGTCACCTTCTTCAGCATTCTCAACAAGACCCACAAGATCTCATTTTTAAATAATCATGCGGGTCTTTGTTGGTGTATTATTTTGATATGAAACACATATCACTTAATAATTTTCTGTATTGTAGTTTCCTTTAGTTCATTTTCAAAATGCTCCTGCATTTTGAGGTACGTTTCTCTCAAACGACATGCCTCTGTTGCAAAACAGCTGCAATACCGGTCATCCTCAAGGCATCGATTCCATTTCATGGTTTTTTCCATGGTATCCATAATCTCGAATAAATTAATCTGTTCTGTCTCTTTTTGCAAAATATACCCGCCATGAATTCCCGTATTTATGGCCAAAATCCCCGCATGATTCAATTTCCTCATAATCTTATAAATAAAAGGCTGTGAAATTTTCAGATTCTCTGACAACTCTCTGGATGACACTATTCTCCGCTGCTTTGCCATATAGATGACTATACGAATGGCATAGTCTGTTGCAATATTCAATTGCATCGTATTCCTCCTTTCAAAAGGCTGAACAGTAATAGTGTTTTTTTCGCTGTCATATTTTTCCACCATCATGTCTTTCGCCTCTTTCTTTATAATACATACTAAACCGGCACGCTACACTTTCACCCGAAAGGAGTCAGTTCTTACATGCATTTCTCAATTTATACATTGTCGGACGAAGAGATTTTTTCAATCCTTTTTTCTTTAGGTCTTCTCAAAAACGGTCAACGGCGTATAATTAAAATTAACCGCAGCGGTTAAGGAGGAAGAAGATCATGAACAAAAAATTTTTTGCACTGCCTATCCAGAAACAGGAGGCGATTCTCAATGCGGGATTTTGTGTCTTCTCACAGAACTCTTATAAGAAGAGCCCTACAAGTGAAATTGCCGATGCTGCAGGTATCAGTAAATCCCTGTTATTTCACTATTTTTACAACAAAAGAGAACTGTATCTTTTTCTATGGGAAAAATGTGCGCAGATTACCATGGAGGCTCTGGAAAAAAGCGGCTGTTATGAGCAGACTGATCTGTTCGATTCCATGAATTTAGGTCTTCAGGCAAAGCTGGAGATCATGCGCCGATATCCGCATATGGGTACATTTGTAATGAAAGCATATTATGAAAAAGATCCAGATGTACGCCCTGCGATTCAGGAAAGCATTGCAAAATACGCTGATTTTAAGACAAATACCGTCCTGTTAAATCTGAATCCGGAACATTTTATTGAAGGACTTGATCTGGAAATGATGTATCTCGATATGCTATGGGCATCTGAAGGATATATCTGGGAAAAGCTGCAGCATGATCATATCAATGTTGATGAGATCGAAGCGGATTTTATAAAACTGATTGATTTCTGGAAATCCATTTACTTGCGGACAGAGAGGTAACTTTATGAATGCGATCCAACTATCACATCTAACCAAATATTACGGAAAATCCAGGGGAATCTTAAATTTAAACCTGGATGTAAAAGAAGGGGAATTCTTTGGCTTTATCGGTCCAAACGGCGCCGGTAAATCCACCACGATACGTACACTGCTCGGCCTGATCACGCCCTCATCCGGTCAGGCAAAGATTTTTGATGAGACAATCCGGCAGCGCAATCCCCAAATTCGTTCCCACATCGGCTACCTGCCGTCTGAGGCGGTATTCTACCGTGGAATGAACGTCAAAGACCTGTTAAAATTATCTGCTGATCTTCATTACAAAGACTGTTCTGCGGAAAGAGAGATACTATGCAGACGTCTGCAGCTGGATGTCAACCGGAAGGTCGATGAATTATCTTTCGGTAATCGAAAAAAAGTAGCAATCGTATCTGCACTCCAACATCAGCCAAAGCTTCTGATCTTAGATGAACCGACAAGTGGTCTGGATCCTCTGATGCAGAGGGAGTTTTTCCATATTATCCGAGAGCGCAATGAACAGGGAGCTACCGTATTTCTTTCCAGCCATGTCCTCTCAGAAATTCAACGGAATTGTACGAGAGCCGCGATCATCCGAGAAGGACGGATCATTGCCTGTGACCGTGTGGAGGCGCTTTCTAAAACAAATGCCAAGCGGATCAGCGTACAGGGACAGGTATCGCTTGATTCTCTGGAAGAAATTCGTGACCTGAAGGAAAATGACGGTGTTTTCAGCTTTCTTTACGGTGGAGATATCCATCGGCTCCTTGAAACACTCTCAGCCGGAACGATCACCGATCTTTCCATTTCGGACCCTGATCTGGATGAAATTTTTCTGCACTACTATGAAAACGGAGGTGAACAGGCATGATCCTAATCAAACATGAATTAAAACAGGGATGGAAATCACTTGCCGTCTGGACTGCTTCTATCGGATTTTTTATTATCATCTGTGTGTTCCTGTATCCGGAAATGAAGGGAGAAATGGAAGACATGAACGAAATGTTCTCCTCTATGGGAGCCTTTAGTTCAGCATTTGGTATGGATCGTCTGAATTTCGGCACTCTGATCGGTTTCTACGCAACAGAATGTGGCAATATTTTAGGACTGGGCGGTGCATTCTTTGCATCTCTTATTGCAGTCAGCAGCCTTGCCAAAGAGGAGAAAGAACACACCGCAGAATTTTTATTCGCACACCCGATCAGCAGAAAAAAGATTCTCACGGAAAAACTGACCTCTGTCTTGTTCCAGCTTCTGATATTGAATGTGATCGTGTTCCTGCTTTCCGTTGGATCCATTTCACTGATCGGTGAAGAAATACTCTGGAAAGAAATCTGCCTGCTGCATCTTGCCTATTTTCTGATCCAGATTGAGCTTGCCGGCATCTGTTTTGGAATCTCCGCATTCCTGCGCCGCAGCGGACTCGGCATCGGACTTGGCATTGCCACAATGATGTATTTCCTGAACATTATTGCCAATATCTCCGATCAGGCAAAATTTCTGAAATACATCACCCCGTTTGGTTATGCAAACGGAGCAGATATTGTTGAAAACGGCAGTCTGAATACCGGTATGGTTTTGACGGGGATGCTGTTTGCTGTAATCGGGATTTTAACCGCTTATTGGAAGTACAGCAGAAAAGATATTCAGGCATAAAAAACACAGCCGCAGGTTCTCTGCATTTTGTAACCTGAGGCTGCATTTTTTGACTATTCCATCCACTTCAGCGTTTCCCTCTTGTCACTGTATAATGGCTCTTTCTCTGTTTTTTCGTTTCATACCGAGCTTTGTCTGCCTCTATATAGTATGTCTCAAAACTGCATAGACAATGCTTCCAGATTTAATAGATTTTCCGTATATTCAATGGATTCCTTCAAACTGCTCACAAGCAAATCGGATTTTAATACAAAACCAGTTTCCCTCTATTTCCGCAGTAATCTCCCCGTTCATTTTCCAGACGAAGCCTCTGGATATGGAAAGCCCAAGTCCGGTAGAATTTTTGCTTCTTGCTCTGTCCGCTTTATAGAATCGTTCAAACACCCTTTTGATATCAATCTCTCCCGGGTCTGTCACTTTATTTCGAAAAACAAGCTCCGCCTCATTTCCATTCTTTGTGAGCTGAATATTGATTTCTTTATTTCCGTGATCCAGTCCATTTTTGATGATATTCTGCATGGTACGTCTCAGCGCCTGCCGGTTGCCCTGTATCCACACCGGTTCTTCTGTTATCTCAAACTGCGGACGAATTCCCTGTTCCATCCAATTATCATAATAAGAAAATACTGTCTCTTTTAAAATCTGACTCATATTCTGACGTTCCAGCTTTAATTCATATGTCCCGTTCTGGAGCTTTGTATAGGTAAATAATTCCTCAAGCATCTCCTTAAGGCTTCCGATTCGTTCCTGAATAATGCCGATATAACGTTTTCTGTCAGATTCTTCTTTCGCTTCCTCCAAAAGCTGAAAATACCCGTCAAGAGAAGTAAGCGGTGTTCTGATATCATGAGAAAGATTCGTATAAATATCCGCGATCATCTGCTCCTTCTTCCGATAGGCTGTCCGCTCTTTTTTCCTTTCTTTCAGCATCTCATTCAAAAGCTCTGTCAGCTCGCCAATATGTCCCCATTGCATTTCTTTCGTAATCAGCATATTACTTTCATGTTCCTGCAGGAAACGCAATTGGCGGCAGATGTCTTTTATCTGCCGCTTATAATTTACCAATATACATATGAAAATAAGAATTGCTATGGATAACACTCCAATCACGATGTACATCCCTATATATCCCTCTTCTTAAATACGGTACTGCATACTTCGATCATCACAATGACAAATGCAATACTTACTGCCAATGCCGTTACTGCCATCTTTGCCGTGACATTTGTTTCCAAGAACGAGATATTTCCCGTCACTGTATATTCCAGAACATGAAAATTCTTGATATGTGCCTTTGCGATCAGATTATCCAGAAAGCTGTAAAAGATTACAAGCACATTCATACAGAGACAAACACTCAGCATCATACTGATGACATTGTTGCGCAGTACGATCGCAATGCACATCACGATGATAAGCAGTGCAAAATGTAACAGCGTCTGTATTCCCGCATATTGCAGAAATTCTTTTACAGGTCCAAATACAAGCTCATCAAAGAAAAGTGCATTGCTGATCGTCTGAATCCCTGTAAAAATCAGCATCGTTAAAACTGTGTAGACAAACAGAGACACACCTTTTGCAAATACGAGTCCCCTGCGGTCTCTTACCTGTCCCGCAATATTTTTGACAAACCCGCTCGTCATATCTGCCGTGGAATATAACACTGCAAAGATTACCATAAAAAGTGCGAGAAACTTTCCTTTGATATTTCCATAAAACAGGTCAAATACTGAAACCGTATCTCCCGGTTTTGTCGGCACAGTTACGTCCATTCCAAGATTGACAGTGTCGCTTTTCTGCTGCCCTGTCGCATATTCATACATTTCCTGCTTTTCTTCCATTGTATATGTTTTCATTTCATCCGCTGACAGCCCTGTAGTAAACAAAATTCCCGCCGCCAGAACCAGCCATATCACATACAAACTTTTTGTTTTGAACATCCGATATAGTTCCATCCGAATCATATTAAGCATTGTGGGCACCTCCTGTCAGATTCAAGAAATAGTTTTCCAGTTCTTCGTTTGTGATTCCGATCCCTTTTACCGGAACTCCTGCTTTTGCCAACTCCATATTGACAGCTGCACTTTCATTCAGCCTCTCATAAATATGGATTGTACTCTGGTTCACAACCTGATAGTTGGTAAATCCCATCTGATCCAGGATCGGAAGCGCCGCCTTCGGATCATCAAGCGTAAGCTCCATCCGCTCACTGCAGCGAGTCATCAATTCTTCTCTTGTAAGCTCCTGGATCAAACTTCCGTTGTGAATGATTCCGTAGTGTGTCGCGATCTTTGATAATTCCTCCAGGATATGACTGGAAATGATGATCGTCATATTCTGCTCCTCTTTCAGCCGCAGCAGCATATCACGGATTTCCGCAATCCCCTGTGGATCCAGACCGTTGATCGGCTCATCCAGAACAAGAAGATCTGGTTCTCCCACAAGCGCCAGCCCAATCCCTAAACGCTGTTTCATTCCAAGCGAAAAATGCTTTGTTTTCTTCTTTCCGACTTCCGAAAGCCCCACAATCTTCAAAATATTCTCAATATATTTTGAATCATTGATTCCGAATAATCTACACTTGATCGCAAGATTGTGATACGCTGACATATTCCCGTAAATCCCAGGTGCTTCAATCAGACAGCTGATACGGGATCTGACATTTTTGAGTTCCTCATTTCTATATCCAAACATTTGGATCTCACCGTCGGTCGGCTTTGATAATCCGCTGATCATTTTTAAAAATGTTGTCTTTCCGGCGCCGTTTCTTCCGATAAATCCGTAAATCGCACCTTTTTTCACGTGCAGATCTACATTGTTGACTGCCTTATGATGCCCGAACTGCTTTGTCAGTCCGCTTGTACTCAGTAAATACTCGCTCATCCTTATTTCTCCTTTTCCTTTGATCTGCTCTTATTCTACGAGGCAACTCCTAATCCATCGCAAATAAAAAGTAAAAAAAGAGTAAATTTACGGATGAAGACGGTATCCGATTCCCCATATCGTCTCAATATATTCCCTGCTGGTCACAGATTTTATCTTCTTGCGAATATTGCTGATATGTACATCCAGCGTCTTTGTCTCTCCCATATAGGCCTCTTCCCAGGCATACTCAAAAATCTCTTCTTTACTGAATACCTTTTTCGGATGCTTTAAAAGAAGCTCCAAAATAGAAAACTCCTGCCTTGTAATTTTCGGGAGCTCTGCCTGATCCACCCTCACACAAAAATTTTCTCTGTCCAGTTCCAAACCCTGATAAACCAAATTGCCTTCACTGAAACTCCCTTCCATTCTCCGGATCTGCACTGCAACACGAGCCAGTACCTCCTTGATGTCAAATGGCTTCGTCACATAATCATCCGCACCTCTTTGCAGCACTTCCACCTTATCATCAATCGTATCCTTCGCTGTAAGAATAATCACCGGAGTATTTCCCTGTTTTCGGATCTCCTGCAGCACCTCTTCCCCGGAAATTCCCGGCAGCATCAGATCCAGAAGCACCACCGAATACCTGTTCATCGCAAGAAGCATACGCGCCTCTGTTCCTGAAAATGCCTGTGTGCAGAGATAGTCTGCTTTCTCAAGAGCCTCTTTTAACAGCCCGTTTATGTTCATATCATCTTCTACAATTAATATTGAATGCATGCTTTCACTCCTTTAGAATGTCAGTCTCTTCTAACACAATTATTATTTATCGGCATTTTATCATGTTTGGATGTCTCTGACAACAGATTTATCTTATGGCGTTCTTCATGGATCTTACATACTCACCTATGTAATCCGGCGCCTCTTTTCCATGCTTTTCCAAAAGCTTGATAATCGCGGAGCCTACAATGGCTCCATCCGAGATATCTGCCATTTTCTTTGCCTGCTCAGGCGTGGAAATGCCGAATCCGATTGCACAGGGTACATCCGTATTTTCTCTTATCACTTTTACGATCGAATCCAAATCCGTCTTGATTTCACTTCTCACACCTGTCACTCCGAGACTGGAAACGATATAAATAAAACCTTCCGCTTCTTTTGCAATCATTGCAATCCTGTTTTTAGAGGTTGGAGCAATTAAAGATATCAGATCCACACCATACTGACTGCAGATCGGATGAAATTCTTCTTTTTCCTCAAATGGCAGATCAGGAAGAATCAATCCGTCAATCTCAATCTCTCGACACGCAGAAATAAACTTTTTTGCACCGTAAGAGAAAACTACATTTGCATAAGTCATAAAAACCATTGGCACTGTTACATCTTTACGCAGCTCTTTTACGAATGCAAATATTTTATCCGTAGTGATCCCTCCATTTAATGCTCTTAAATTTGCACCCTGAATGACGGAACCTTCTGCGGTAGGATCAGAGAACGGTATGCCAAGTTCGATGAGATCTGCACCATTCTCTGCGGCAGCCCGGACAGCCCTGGCTGTTGTTTCCAGATCCGGATCGCCACAAGTAATAAAGGCGATAAAAGCCTTTCCCTTTTCAAATGCTTTTTTAATGTTACTCATAAATATCCTCCCCTCTGTAACGGGCAATCGCGGCGCAGTCCTTATCACCTCTGCCTGAAATAGTAATCACAATGATTTTATTCGGATCCATTGCCGGTGCAATTTTCATAACGTGAGCAACTGCATGCGCCGATTCGATTGCCGGAATAATACCTTCCATCTTTGCAAGATATTCAAATGCATTTACTGCTTCATCATCCGTAACCGGCACATATTCGGCTCTGCCGATATCATGCAGATAAGAGTGTTCAGGACCTACCCCGGGATAATCCAGGCCGGCGGAAATGGAGTAAACAGGAGCGATCTGACCGTACTGATCCTGGCAAAAGTAAGACTTCATTCCATGAAAAATACCAAGTCTTCCGGTTGCAATCGTGGCTGCTGTTTCCAATGTATCAACGCCCCTTCCTGCCGCTTCACAGCCGATCAGTCTGACATTCTCATCTTCAATAAAGTGATAAAAACTGCCGATTGCATTGGAACCACCGCCTACACAGGCTATCACCGCATCCGGCAATCTTCCTTCTTTAACAAGCATCTGATCTTTGATTTCTTTGGAGATCACTGCCTGAAAATCACGCACAATCGTCGGAAACGGATGCGGTCCCATAACTGAGCCGAGACAATAATGCGTATCGGAAATGCGAGAAGTCCACTCACGCATTGCTTCAGAAACTGCATCTTTCAGAGTTGCCGTTCCTGTTTTAACCGGAATCACCTCTGCTCCAAGCAGTCTCATACGATATACATTAAGCGCCTGGCGAACGGTATCTTCTTCGCCCATAAACACCACGCACTCCATCCCCATAAGGGCTGCAGCAGTTGCAGTGGCAACACCATGCTGACCAGCTCCGGTTTCAGCGATCAGCCTTGTTTTTCCCATCTTTTTTGCAAGCAGAGCCTGCCCCAGTACGTTGTTGATTTTATGCGCACCGGTATGATTGAGGTCTTCACGTTTGAGATATATTTGGGCGCCGCCAAGGTCTTTAGTCATTTTCTCTGCATAGTACAATCTGGATGGTCTGCCTGCGTATTCATTCAAAAGTTCTGTAAGCTCCCGGTTAAATTCAGGATCGTTTTTATAGTTGTTATATGCTTCTTCCAGTTCAATCACTGCATTCATCAATGTTTCGGGAATATACTGTCCACCGTGAATCCCGAAGCGTCCGTTTGGATTCGTCATAATCGTTTTTCCTTTCTGACAGCGGCAACAAATGCCGCCATTTTCGTTTTATCTTTTAGCCCATCTGTCTCAATGCCTGAACTGACATCGACCGCATACGGGTTTAATTGTCTCACCGCATTTTCTACATTATCAATGGAAAGCCCGCCAGCGAGGAAATACGGTCTTTGTATGTTTTGTATCTTCTTCCAGTCAAATACAGTTCCTGTCCCTTCGCCGGAATCAAGCAAAATATAATCTGCTAAGCAGGATTCAGCATCTGTAATATCTTCTGACTCTTTTATACAAAAAGCCTTGATGATCGGTTTATCCGTAAGCGCCCTCAGTTGATTGATCTCATTTTCATCTTCAGCGCCATGAAGCTGGGCAATATCAATAATTCCTTTATTTAAGAGAGCCGCAATCCGTTCAGGCACTTCATTTACAAATACCCCAACCGCTTGAATGTCAGGATCAAGCAGCTTTTTTAATTCTGCCGCTTTTTCAGGCGTTACATATCGTCTGCTTTTCGGTGCAAACACAAAACCAATATATTCTGGTTTCAATTCATTGGCTGCATCTATATCACAAGGACGAAACAACCCACAGAGCTTCATTTTTGTCATAGCACACCTCTCAATTCGGCAAGCTTGGCTGCTTTATTCTCTGCTCTCATAAGTGTTTCTCCAATTAAAACAGCATCCGCACCGATCTCACAGAGTTTTCTTACATCTTCGGCACTGCTTACACCACTTTCAGAAACAAACAGTACATCCGGCGGAATCAGCTTTCTGAATCTGCGGCTATTGCCGGTGTCCACCGAGAAATCTTTGAGATTGCGATTGTTGACTCCTATCATACGTGCCCCGGCATTTAATGCCATTCTCACTTCGCATTCATCGTGTGTCTCCACCAAAGCAGAAAGTCCCAGCTCATCGCAAATACTGATATATTCTTTTATTTGTTCCTCACTCAATATAGAGCAGATCAAAAGCACCGCTGATGCGCCTAACACCTTTGCCTCGTAGATCATGTACTCATCCACCGTAAAATCCTTGCGCAGACAGGGAACAGAAACCGCGCCGGCAATTTTTTTCAGATACTCGTCACTTCCAAGAAACCATTTTGGTTCGGTCAGTACCGAAATACAGTCTGCCCCTGCCACTTCATAGTCCTTTGCAATCTGCAGATATGGAAACTCCTGAGCAATGATCCCTTTGGATGGAGAGGCTTTTTTGCACTCGCAGATAAAAGAAAGTCCTGGTTTTTTGATTGCTTTTTCAAATGTAAAATTTCCTTTCGGCAGGGATAACGCCTGCTGTTTCAACTCTTCAAGTGATATTTTTAACTTTGCCTGCCCGGTGCGCTCTCGGGCGCATCCGGCAAGCTGATCTAAAATCGTCATACTCACACCTCCGAACGGTTGCTGACTTCAATGAGCTTATTCAGTGTTTCCAGCGCCTTGCCTGAGTCAATGATTTCTGCGGCAAGTGCGATACCCTCTTTCATACTGTCTGATTTTCCACCAATGTAAAGTGCCGCGCCGGCATTTAAAAGCACAGCATTTCTCTTGTAACCTCTTTCTCCATTTAGAATGGCAAGGGTAATTTTTGCGTTTTCTTCAGGCGCACCACCCTTCAAATCTTCTTTCGTACATCTTTCGAACCCGAAATCTTCCGGTGTGATCACTGAAGATTTGAACCAGCCGTCTCGAATCTCACATATCGTGGTTGGTGCGCTCATGGAGATTTCGTCCAGCTTATCCTGCCCATACACAACCATCCCGCGCCTGATACCAAGCTGAATCAATACCTGTGCCAATGGTTCCACAAGATACTCGTCATACACACCGAGAAGCTGCATAGAAGGTGTCCCCGGATTGGTAAGAGGGCCGAGGATGTTGAACACCGTACGGAATCCCAACTCCTTGCGGATTGCTCCCACATGTTTCATTGAAGTATGATATTTCTGTGCGAAGAAAAAACACATTCCCACTTCATCCAGAAGCTCCAGGCACCTCTCAGGGCTCTGCTGAATGTTTACGCCGAGGGCTTCCAGACAATCTGCCGTTCCGCATTGTGAGGATGCTGCACGGTTTCCATGTTTGGCCACTTTCATACCTCCTGCAGCGGCAACCAGAGCTGATGTAGTGGAAATATTGAAGCTGTGCGCATTATCACCACCGGTTCCTACAATTTCAAAAAGATCCATTCCTGTTTCGACCTTCATGGCATGCGCTCTCATAGCGGCCGCACATCCGGCAATTTCATCGGTTGTTTCTGCTCTGGCACTTTTGGTTGACAAGGCTGCAAGAAATGCAGCGTTCTGCGTCGCTGTTGTTTCACCGCTCATGATTTCATTCATAACAGAATATGCCTCATCGTAAGTGAGGTCTTCTTTATTGACGATTTTTACAATGGCTTCTTTGATCATGACTCATATCTCCTTTATAAAATTCCTAAGCATTTGCTTTCCATCCGGTGTCATTATGGATTCAGGATGAAATTGTACCCCGTAGATCGGATATTCTTTATGCTGCACTGCCATTACCTCTCCGTCCGCAGTAAAGGCGGTGATCTTCAGACATTCGGAAATTGTGTCGGCATCTGCTGCAAGAGAATGATACCTGGCAACGGGAGCAGTTTCAGGACAACCCGCAAACAACGGACAATTTATGTCAAATTTGACATCCGATTGTTTTCCATGCATTCGTTCTTTTGCGTAAGTAATGGTTGAACCAAATGCCGTACATATTGCCTGATGTCCGAGACAAACACCGAGAATCGGAATTTCCTTCCCGAGTATTTTTACGGCTTCAACAATTATGCCTGCATCTTCAGGTCTGCCCGGACCGGGAGACAGAATCATGCGGTCAGGTGTTAGTTCTTTTATCTCATCAACTGTCATTTCATCGTTACGGATGACTTTGATATCCGGATCTATTTCACCAATGAGCTGGTAGAGATTATAAGAAAAGCTGTCATAATTATCGATAAGTAAGATCATAATTCTGCCTCCTGTGCAAGTTTCAACGCTTTCAGCGAGGATCTGGCTTTGTTGATGCATTCTTCATACTCCTTTTCAGGTACGGAATCTGCCACGATCCCGGCTCCGCTTCTAACAAAAACCTTCCCGTTTTTCTTGTAGGCGATACGAATCGCAATACAGGTGTCCATATTTCCTGTGAAGTCGATGTATCCAATGGCGCCGCCATAGATTCCCCGCTTGTTGTTTTCAAGTTCTCCGATAAGCTGACAAGCCCGGATCTTCGGTGCACCGGAAAGTGTTCCGGCAGGCAATACCGCTTCAATGGCATCAAGTGCATCGTGTTTCTCTGTTATTTCACCCCGTACAGTAGAGCCAATGTGCATAACATGGGAGAATCGTTCAACAGAATGCAGTTTTTCCACCTGAACGGTGCCAAACTTACTGATTTTACCAAGATCGTTTCTGCCAAGGTCAACCAGCATATTATGTTCGGCCAGCTCCTTTTCATCTGCAAGCAGCTCTGTTTCCAGTGCTTTATCTTCCTCATCGTTTTTTCCTCTCGGTCTGGTACCAGCGAGAGGAAAGGTGTGAAGTACACCATTTTCCAGCTTTACCAGGGTCTCAGGCGAAGCGCCTGCAACCTCGACATCCGTTCCTGAAAAATAGAACATATAAGGAGACGGATTGATCGTTCTAAGAACACGGTAGGTATTGAGCAGGCTTCCTTCAAAGGGAGCAGACAGTCGGTTTGACAGCACAATTTGAAAGATGTTTCCCTCATGAATATGGTGTTTTGCCTTTTCCACCATGGCACAGAACTGTTCTTTGCCAAACAGCGATGTAACCTCTCCCAGAAGTTTTCCGCCTGGCTCCCCCCTCTTTTCTCCATTTCTAAGAAGTTCAATCAGTCGCTTCAGTTCCATAACTGCTTTATTATATCTGACCTCAACATCATCAAGCGGCATATTGACAATAAGAACGATTTTTTGCCTGAGATGATCAAAAGCGATGACCTTATCAAAAAGCATCAGATCAACATCCTTAAAATCCTCTGTGTCTTTGGCGTCGCATTTCACTGTTGGTTCACTGTAACCAAGATAGTCATATGAAAAATATCCGACAAGACCTCCCGTAAATGGCGGAAGATAATCAAAGCGCGGGCTTTTATAATCTGCAAGGATCTGCCGCAGATAGTCGGACGGATGTTCGGTTTTTAATTTCAGATTTCCGATTTTCATTTCACCATCTACGCAAGTAATTTCCATCTTTGGATCAAAGCCGAGGAATGTATAACGTCCCCAGGTTTCGTTCGCCTGGGCGGATTCCAGCATATAACAGTGAGTCGATACATTTTTCAGTATCTTTATGATTTCGATGGGGGTTGTGAAATCGGAAAGTATTTCGCAGCTGACCGGCAGCACATTGTAGTTTACATCTGAAGCAATCTCTCTGACTTCAGCTAACGTTGGAAGAATTTTCATTACCTGCACCTCCAAATTGATAACATTACATTAATTTCGGTTACGATCAAGATTCTTATTTAAATTCTATATCCGGCGCACAAAAGCACCGCCAATATCTCGTCAACAGCATATTGCAACCTCCTTTTAAAAAAGCTCCTTTGACTGATATCTCTCGTCAAAGAAGCTTTATAAAAATAAAAAACGTCCCTGACAGAAATATAGCCTCTGTCAAGGACGAATAGATGCATCTACAGTATGACTCTACCCGCGGTGCCACCTTGATTCACGGTATAACCCGTGCGCTTAGCAGGATACCAACATATCCCCGGCAACTGACGTATGCCCACACGTTGCAGAATACTCTGGGAAAAGATCCCATTTGACTGCACCCTCAGCGGTCCATTTGACAACTTGTTTCTTGCCTGATTCTCAGCATCTCAGGCTCTCTGTAAAGGCATCATTGCCGTTATCTCCGCTTCAACGGTTTACTATGTTAAATTGCTTTGGATTTTAGCACAAACGAAATAATGTGTCAATGATATTTTTTACGCTTGTTAGAGAAACCTTGTTAGAGAAATATTCTACGATAATGGTAAGCTTTTGCCTAACTTTCCTTTTCAACTATATCCATTATCTTCTTTCACTATAATTTTTCTAGTTATTCACTGCATGGCGCTTCGTTCATTAACGGCTTTGCCAGAGTTGCTTCCACCAAAGAGAAAGCAATAGGCGCTGCCGTTGGTGCTGTTGGTGGGCTTGTCTCTGGAATGAAACAGTCCTGATAAAAATCCCATAAATATTCCTTTCTGCCTCAAAGGGCGTATAAAATTCAAAGTTTCGTCATAAAACAATCTATGCAAATGCTTGCAATCGCAAGCAAAAGCGAATATAATAAAGAAAAAGGAGGCGATACTATGGCAAATACATCCGCTGTTTATGCAAGAATAGATACCAATCTCAAGGATAATGCTGAGAGCATTCTTTCTCAGCTTGGCATTTCTCCATCCAGTGCAATTCAGATGCTTTATAGCCAGATTGTACTGAAGAAGGGTATGCCATTTGAATTGAAACTTCCTTCTTCTAAGCCATTAGCTGTTGGTGCAATGACCAGAGAACAGCTTGATGCAGAACTCCAGAAGGGTGTTGATTCCATCAAAGCAGGAAAGGTATATTCTGCAGATGAAATCGATGCGGCACTTGCAAAGGAATTTGGCATATGACGGATAGCTATAAGGTCGGCTATTCTGTAGATGCACTTGACGATTTACGTGAAATCTATTCGTACATTGCGAATGAACTCCTGGCTCCGGAGACTGCTACTGCTCAGCTGGGCCACATACGAAAAGAGGTTCGTTCATTGGATTTCATGCCGGCTCGTTATGCGTTAGTTGACTGGGAGCCTTGGCATTCGATGAAAATGCATCACCTTCCGGTAGATAACTTTATTGTGTATTATCTTGTTGATGACGAGAAAAGGGCAGTTACAGTAGCTCGAATATTCTACGGTGGCCGTGATATTGAAGGAATCATAAATTCAAATAAATAAACAGTAATGGAGCTTTTTGTATAAAAAACAAGGGCTCCATTTTCATATGAACAAAATTCCTCTATGCACATCTTGGCCATCCATATGCGTCAATCTTCTTTATGCCTTATTATTCATACAACTTGCAAAATACTTTTATACCTTCTGCAAATCCGTTCCTAATTTCGGCAAATTATTTAAACTTACCATTTCCAATGTCTGTAATTGCTGTACCGCCAATTGACGAAGCAACTCCATTCTCTCCCTTTGTTCCTTCCCCTGATTAATCAAAACCGCATTATAACTTTCCAGATTTGCAAGCACCAGTAATTGATTCAGAGTTGCTGCATCCCGCATATTTCCATTCAACGTTGGATTTTCATCTTTCCATTGCTTTGCCGTCTTGCCAAATAAAACAACATTCAACATATCTGCTTCATTAGCATAGGTATACGCCACCTGTGCAGGCGTTAATTCTGGCGGAATCAGTTTTTCTTTAATTGCATCTGTATGTATCTTGTAATTCAACTTAGAAATCTCTCTATTTAAATTCCAATTCAAAGACAACCGACTGTTCTCGTCTGTTTTTAAACGCCTATAGTCCTTCATAATATATAACTGGAACTCCGGAGAAATCCAAGTTGCAAAGGACATAGCAATATCGCTATGGGCATATGTTCCTCCGTAGCGTCCTGCTTTTGAAACAATACCAATGGCATTCATCTGTGTAATCCACTTTGTCGGTGTCATGACAAAACGATTTAATCCCGCCTCATTTTTAACCGCCTCGAATTGCACACGGTTAAACTCTGGATTGTGCAATTCTTCCCATACACCTAAAAATTCTATTGTATTACGATTGCGCATCCAGTTTTGAATCACAAATCTTGGGTCATCTTCATTTCTATATTTTGCAATATCCGTTAATGAAATAAATTCATTTTCAAAATTTGTAGTATAGATTCCAATGTCAATACCTTTTGCATGGATCGTCTCCTTAACAATTTTCGCCATAACTATTCTCCTCTCCCCACATTTCCTGATATGCTTCAATATAATCCTTAATACAACCGGGATATACATCCAAATACTTTCTACATACCCTTTTATACAATCCCAACATTTTTTCATCACACGCAAAGTCCAGTAAATAATCTAACAAATGTGACAATTCATCTTCTGGCACAATTCTGCTGCACACATCTTCAACCAATGGCAAATAAACCGCATAGGCTTTCTGATGTAATTGGACTATCTGCTCTGCAATCTGGTAACTATTTTCATCCATTAGATTACCTCAAAATACTTAAGTGCATCTGTTATCGCTTCTGCCTTTTCTTTCAGCGGATGTTTCCTCTGCTACTTCAATCCCTCTGTCGCATTAGACTCATCATACATTGTCAGACCTAATAACCTCTTTACCTCCGCAATATAAGCGGTATGCGCCTTGAATCCATACTTCCCTTCACATATTTCTGTATCATTTTATATGTAATTTTCGGTTTCGGTTGATATTTCTTCGCCCGTTCTGCAATCGTGTCCAACGATATCTTATCATCACCTTCTCCAAATTCTACTGTCACACTGATAACACTATTTAGTTACTTACGGGACAAAAGCACCACCGTCTCCACATGTGTTGTCACTAATATTGGAATACACATCCTTCACCTTGTCACTGACATCGGAACACATTTTTTTCGTTTTGTCTCCGACACCAGCGGATTTTCCAAACCGCTTCTTTGCATTTCCAATTCCGTTTGTAAATCCTGTTTTATATATGAAAGTGATTTTATAGGGATCTTTTTCTCCGTTTTCATCGTAACCGCCAACGATTACCTTTTCAATTATACTCTCAAAGATACCTCTGTCAAATTCCTCCATCACCTCATTTTGAGACAACGCTTTCTTAAAATCTGCAATCCTCCTTTGCAGTGAACTTTCTTCATCCGCCTGCTGTAGGAAATACTCTAGTTTAGCTTTTGCATTGCTTAAATCGGTCTTAAGACTCACGTCTGTTTCTTCATAAATATCCTGTTCCACAATACCGCTCAAATAATTGTCCAACAGCTTCTTTCTCTTATATGAGAGATTATCAATCTTTTTTTGAAGTTTGTTCAACTGATCTTTTGCGGAATTTTCCCCGAGAGCTTTTTCCGTGCGTTTCAGAAATTCTTCCAGGACATCTTTATTGTCTCTGCAGAGCATTCGATACGACTCCACGAAGGCTTCCTCTATTACCTGTTCCGGGATTCCTTTACTATCCGGACAGAAACGCTTACCTTCTTTCGTAGCCTTCACACATTGCCAGATAGTTTTCTTATACTTTGAATTGCTGTGCCAGCGTCTGCGTGAAAGATTACCACCACAGAATCCACATTCTAGCAAGCAGCTAAAAGCATACTGTCGGCTGAATTTCTCCCGTTTTCTCGGAGTAACACCATGCTTGCGATTCCCGTTTCGGCGGCTCCTGATTTCCTGCGCTCTGGCGAACATTTCTTCTGAAATAATCGGTTCATGGTGATCGTGTATGTAATACCGATCTTCCTCTCCTAAGTTCTCTAACCGTCTTTTTGAGATAGGATCGACTGTAAATGTTTTTCCTAGTAAAATGTCACCCTTGTATTTTTCATTATTTATAATTCCCATGACACTGGATGACACCCAGGGATTTCCTTTTATTGTCATTATTCCCTGTTCATTCAATTCTCTGGCAATCATTGTACTTCCGGCTCCCGCTACATACCGTTCAAATATATAGCGGACAACCTTTGCACCTTCTTCGTTAATGGAAATGGATTTTGTAGCCACATCATAATCATAGCCCATGCACCCCTGAAAGCCAACGAGTTCTCCCCGTTTCATTTTCATTTTCAGTCCCTTTTTCACATTGGCTGAGGTATTTTCAACCTCCTGCTGTGCAACAGAGCTTAAAATCGTGATAAGAAATTCTCCATCCTTTAACGTATTTATCTTTTCTACTTCAAAATAGACTGCGATATTCCTTTCTTTCAGCATGCGGACATATTTCAAAGTATCTAATGTATTTCTGGCAAAGCGGGGAATACTCTTAGCTATAATCATATCAATCTTGCCGTCCATGCAGTCCTGAATGATCCGCTGAAATTCATCCCGCTTGTCTATCTTTGTTCCCGTAATGGCTTTATCCGCATATACACCTACAAATATCCAGTCCTTATTATTCTGGATAAGGTCTGTATAATACCTCACCATAGAATTATAGCTTTTTATCTGATCTTCATCATCCGTACTCACACGGCAATAAGCGGCAACTCTTAATCGCTCGGCACGTTTTCTGGCAGAGCTTTCAGAAAATTCATTTGCCTTAATCAATTCTATTTCCATTTTCCGCTCCTTTATTTTTTGTATTCCTATCGTAGTGATGATTTTATTATAGATCAGCACAAATGATTCGTCAAGCGGTAATATTGGAAATAATGCCATAATCTTTCATCAGTCTTTTCTGTATCAGCGAATACTCATTTTCGTCAATCAACTTCTTTGTTAAAAGCTGTTTAAGCATAGCCAACTGCATTGTATATCGCAGTAATTTTTTTGTATCCATTTCATTCTCCCCTTTCGTTACTGCAAAAATCCTGCAGGCGGCTGTCGGGGAACAGCCTCATTGGTATCTCACCATCTTTTCAGACCAGAGCAGCCTCTCCGGAAGTATCATTATCAGAAACAGTATCTTCGCCGCAAAGTTCCCAGGCTCTGCCCGCAGCATGATATTTCTTCGCTCCTATCCATCTTCAACTTCTGCTCTGTCTATATATACGAACTTTACGACACAGTGTCGCAAAGTTAGAATTGATGTTGGATCATCCTGGCGTATCTGCCACCCGGCTCCACTGTTTCCTTACGTCCTGCAGGATAAAATATTCAATTATCAAGGTACAGTGCTTTCAGAGACGGGAATAGAAAGGGAATATTCCCGTCCTTTTGTTATAGACGGATCTTAAAATCCAGAATTTTTGTAATCAGCTTTGTCTCCATCCGCCTTTTCATATATTCATCAACCACATAATGAACTCTCCCAAATTCATCCTTATATTCTCTCTTGCACTCACTATTAATAAATGGCTGAAAATAGGAAAGTATCTGATTGATTGCTTCGGCGTCACCTTCGATAGCTGCCTGGATAATTTCAAACTCCGGTAGTTCTCTGTGTTTCTTTGATTTCATATGTAAATTCACTCCATCAATTTTCTCAAAAGCCTTAAAGAATCATCTTTATGATAATATATGGTACTCTGCACCAATTTCAGGCAATCAGCGATTTCTTTCTCTGTCATATTCAGAAAATAAAGCATCAGAATAATTTCCCGCTTTTTTACAGGAAGTTTTTTCAGCGCCATGCTGATCCACTCGTCACGGACGGGAACCTGTCTGCCCATAACGGTAAAATAATCTGCCATATCATAATCGTCACAGCAATACAGAGCGTCCAGATCTTTCTTAAGAAGTTCAGAAAAGATCACTTCCCGCTCTCTCTGCCGATCCAGCTCATCAAGATAATTCAGTGCCTCACCATGCAAAACTTTAATGCAATAGGTACAAAATTTTCTCCGCACGATTTCTTTTTCCTGACGGTTCAATTTCAAAAGGGATCACCTCCCTTCTGCTTAAAGCCGTAGTAAAAGATACCTGTTCCTCCCTTTCACAGCGAGGACAGGAGAGAAACCGATAAAAAATCGAAAAAGCGGGAAAATTTTTTAAAAAACTTTTCTCCAACCTCTCCAAAACCTTTCATCAGAATCTTACTCTGATGATCAGCGGCCCACGATTTCGAGGTTTTTGGAGAAAGTTCCACAAAATTCGACAAAGAAAAACGCCAGGGAGTTTTTTACGCTTCCTGGCATCATAATTAAGGAATTGTTGACCTGAGCTTTTATATAGATTTTTTATGTAGATTAGTGCCGATTTCCAACAATAAAAATCCCATAACCACAATAGATTTTTTTAAGAAAAGTTTCCTATACTTTAAGTGGTAAAGATAATAACAAAAAAGGCCGTCCATGATTCTCCCAACAGAAACTCACAGACGGCACGAAAAATAAGCCCTGCTGTAAGAAACTGTTTTTTATTTTCTTACAGCAAAGCCAGCGATATTCACCCAAAGCAACCGGCATACTAATATGTATTTTCCCGGCATTATAAGGCAATGCAAAAAGTCAAACCAGCACAGTAGAATAGATTTGAGGTGAACAACTATGCCGGAAGATAAATTTATTTTTCTAGGGAAACGAATACGTTCCGCAAGAAAAGAATGTCAATTAACTCAACAGGAACTTGCTGATCAGTCTGGACTGGCGGTAAAAACCATTCAGGATATAGAAAAAGGAAGAAAAAATCCCACTTACGAAACCCTATGTCTTTTAGTTGATCGACTCGGTATTTCCGGAAATACTATATTTCCTTCTAAAGCTCCTGTTGATGAAGAAGCTCTCCAATACTTCTTAGGTAAATTTTATGCCTGTAACAAGCAAAATCAAAAATTGCTCATAAACTCCTTAAATTTTCTTGTAGAACAACTTTTAGAAATACAAAACAATTCTGATTTTGATAATTCTCCGTAAGCCGGCAGACCAGAGGGCTTTGGTCTGTCGGACATTATTCCCGTATTTCACTACACATTTAATCTAATTGCTTTTTGATGTACAATGAATATCTAAAGGAAGAACTGCTTTTCGAGTATAAAGGGAAAAATGGGGGGGAGAGCAGAGAACGCATAATCCAATATTGCTGCGCTTCCTCCATCTTAAATTTATGTTTATTTAATTTGTTTATTAGTTCTTCAAGGACATTTCGGCTAACTCCCGGGATAAAACTGAGCAACTGTCTTAGCGACATTCCCTCCGCCATTGCCGTCATCATTTCTTCATTAATCGCTCCGCTGTTATCTTCCTGCGCTGCTATAAGCTGTGCATTGTCACCCAACATTTGGGCCATTGTCTTTTGGAAAATTTCTTTTCCATTTGTATCTGCCAAAATTTCCCCTATCGTGGAATTTCTGGTATATACCTTTGGAATGTCCGTTACTGAATTCACAGTTACCCTACTGGAAAGGACGATATCCTGAGCATTTTCTCCAATCTGTATCTCATATGCGCCGCTTTCCACATATCTGACAGGATTTCTTTATTTTCACAGAGATAAGTTCCATTCAGTTTATTGTAGGAATTCATAATCGTCCATGGTTTCTCTTTCTTTACCATCCTCTAAAAGGACGCCAGATAGATTTCTCTCATGGTGCGCTCACCCATCTCAGAAAAGCTGGTCATCCTGTGATACTCCTGGTTGTTTGCCATAAAGCGCTTCGGGCTGGTCCCCACATGTTTGCTCTGCACACCATGTACCAGAACTCCTGCCATCTCTGTGGATACATAAGGATCTTCAGAATAGTATTCAAAATTCCGTCCGCAGAGCGGTGAACGTTTGATATTCATCGCAGAACCAAGGATGGTACTTACATGTTCCGCCTGACACTCTTCCCCCAGTGTCTCTCCCAGTTTCCTTACCAGATCACGATTGAAACTTGAAGCCGTCGCACAGCCTGCCGGAAAACATACCGCTTTGATACTGTTATTGATCCCGAGATGATCCGATGCATCGTCCTGTTTTCTCAGACCGTGAGGACCATCGCATACCATTTCCGATGGAATACCCAGGCGCTCCACGCCTTTCGTGTGCCAGAAATCCAGTCCTGAGCACAGACTTGCTTTCTCTTCTAAGGTCATCTGTGAGATCAGTTCTTTGATATTTTTTCTTCCCTTAAATCCTATTCCTTTCTGCCTGTGAAGCCCTAATACTTAAATAGTTCCATCTTCACACATTCCGGCATATCATATAGCATAGTCACAATCTTTTCATCGCCGTTCTGTCTCTGCCTGCATCTCCATTGTCCGTCACTGTATGTTCCTGCTTCTTTTCTGATGAAATCCACCTTTCTGTGATCACCCGGTTTTGTATGCACACATACATTGCACATCATCCCCACAATCAGGAAATTATTTTCGTCCAACTCGAACACAGCCCCGGCTGCCGTTGGCATTCCAACCTGTTGCGGCAGATACCGGATTTCCATATCGTAAGACTTAAACTTCAGATAACATCCCTGCTCTCCTTCCGCATTTTTCAGAAAGCACTTCAGATGAGTTGTTCCCCTGTACCTAAGATACAGCGACTTAATCTCGCCAAGGAGTCTGTATACCTCTCCCAGAGTCTCCTTTGTCCCGGTCATGTCAAAAGAAAGCGGGTCTATATTCAAAGCCTCCGTCACCTCTTTCGGGATCACATCCGGCTCCTTCTGCCACAGGTCTTCAATCCCGAACGGTGCGTAACACAGGGCATGGCAGTTCAGGTAAGCATACAGAGCGTATGACGCTGTTACAGCGTCTTTTCGCACCTCCGGGATTACAAGGGGATTATCCGGACGGGTATACTTCTCCATGATCTCCGACACATAGGGGACATAGATATCCGGGGCAATAGTAAAGAGGGAAGGCGCCGCCGCTTTCCACACCCAGAGCATATCCTCCACCGGGCCTCCCGACGGATAAGAACCAGCATACCAGGGGAACTGTTTCAGCCACACATTGGCGTAGCAGGGCAGAGGATACTCTTTTTTTCCGACTGATGCAATCCTCTCCAGAGCGGAGGCAAAAAACCATGCGGAAAAAATCTCCCCTGCGTCTTCTCCGAATACGACAGTCCAGTCTGCCTTTTCAGGCCATCCTGTTTCCCTGGCACGGATTTTTCCTGATTTTACAGCTGCATCCATCAGTTTATCCGGCACATTTCCTGTAAACGCCTCCTCTGCCTGACGGCAGTAATCACGCTCTGTTCCAAGCAGTCCCACTTCATTTTCTACCTGGACCATGATGACCGATGAGTTTTTATCAACCTCCCGCAGATGTCCAATCAGACGGGAAAATGCAGCGGCATCTCTCTCCACCGCCTCCCAGCACAGAGGAAAAATCGTATTTAACCTTTCTCCACCATACATTTCCGCACGGAAAAATGTTTCACTGTCCTGCTTCATCCATGCCGGCACATAAGCCGACTCTGCATTCTTCCATAGACCGAACCAGAGCAGGATCAGCTTTTTCTTAAATCTGACAGCCTGCTCAAGAAGTGAATCCACAAGCGAAAAATCATAGCTGCCTTCTTCCGGCTCCAGCGTCTCCCAGTACACCGGTACAATCAGTGTATTCAGATGACCCTGATCCATCTTCATCCATATCTCTGCCTACATCCTGTCCGGGGCATAGGCGGCTGAGTTGTGCACCTCCCCTGCAAACGCCCAAAAAGGCTGCCCGTCCACATACAGAATCGGGATTCCTCTTTCTATTTTTACTTCTGTAATTTTATTCATCTTGAATCCTTCCTTTTGAATTTTCTTCGACAATATCTTTTTTACTATCGTTTCTAAACAGCAGTCCTATAAGCGAAGATGTAAAAACTAATGTTCCATAAAATGGTATTCGCAAAAGACAATTCTGGCCAAAACTCAAGTCAGAAGATATATATGTAACCAAAAAGTTTCCAAGAATAACCACTATAACAACAAATATGACGGCAAAAATACTTACAATTAGTTTTTCCCTTTTATATTTTTTCATCTGGCAGTCCCCTTAAAAAAGCAGCTTTCTCCGAGTAATCAGAAGCCGTATCCCGCTCACCAGAGCAGACACTCCCACAGCAATCGCAAGGGCTCCGGCCACAACATTCATGACGCCTGAATTTTCAACTGTTTTGTAGATTTTTTCTCCCATACTTCTATTTCTCCTTTCCATGAATCCTGCGGATCATGCACAGAAGATGTCCTGCCGCTGTTTCCATTTCTTCTCTGGTCACTCTTCCTTCTTCATATCCTTTCAGGATCTGACGAATCACCGGCGGTCCGCCCGGCATGACGATATCATTTCCCGCAGCCACGGCGTCTGCTCCGTCTACCACAATATCCATATCGCCCCAGTCTGTCACCACAGCGCCGTCAAATCCCCATTCTTCCCGAAGGATACGGGTGCACAGATCCTTACTGCCCCCGGCGAAAACGCCGTTTATCTTGTTAAAAGACGTCATAATGCAGGCAATATGTGTTTCTCTCACCAGCATTTCAAAAGGCTTCAGGTATAGTTCCCTGGCCGAGCGCTCTGTCAGTATAGAGTCAACAGCGTCTACCTTTTTCCCTGCATTTCCGCGCCGGAATGTCTCCTGCTCATTTGCCGCGAAGTGTTTCGGGCACACGATAACCGGCCGGCCATTCTGTACGCCTTTTGTGATCTCGCAGGCACAGACTCCTGTCAGGTACGGATCTTCAGAAAAATATTCAAAATTTCTGCCGCACAGCGGATTTCTGTGGAGATTCACAGCAGGAGCAAGCCAGACATTCACCTGCTGATCTTCACATTCTTTCCCTACTGCATCTCCAAACATCTGCCACAGTTTCCTGTCGAACGAGCAGGCTATGAGCATTTCCGTCGGCCAGGCAATACCGCCGATCCCGGCCGGGCCGTCTTTATAGAAAATGGACTTGATCCCTTTTTCCTCAATTGCCGGAGAAACATATCCCGGATATCCTGTCGGGTGGTTGTTTGTTGTAATCGGTTTTCCTTCACCATCGAAAATCGCAGACGGGTCACTGCGGTCCCCCACAGCCGCAAAGGGAGTGCCCGGCCCATAGCCCACACAGAGAGAAGCGAGTTCTTCGATGGAGAGCTCCGGCAGATTTTGCTGCGTTTCTTTTTCAGCCTGTCTGCTCTCCCCTCCTGCAAGAATATCCTCTTCCGTTACAGAAATTACCGCCATCCCGGTCACGCCTCCATCAGGTTTCTTCTCACATCTGTCTTCCAGATGGCACCCTGCGTAGTCTTTCTGTGTCAGGAACGAAAGCTTATCTCTGTTGCATTCTAAGATTATCATACGGTTCGCGCACTGTTCTGTAAGGACTGTATCCCCCAGGCGTACCATTCCCACCAGGGAGGTGTCTCTTGATGAATTTCCCATCTTCAGGAGATAATCGCCCGACTCTATGACCCACGCAGCTCTTCCTTCGTCATAAACCGCCAGTTCTCTCCATGGAATCCAGATCTTAACCTTCTCTTTTTCTCCCGGAGCAAGGTCCGCGGTTTTCTCAAATCCCTTCAATTCCTGATAAGGACGTTCCACACCCTCTGCCGGGTTTACCTTGGACAGATAAACCTGGATTACCTCTTTCCCTGATATTTCCCCAATATTTTTCACATTGGCTGTCACCATAATACCGCCGTTTTGCTTCTCGGCCGAGGCATCGCTGATTGCAAATTCAGTGTAAGAAAGCCCATAACCAAAGGGGTAAAGCACCGGTTTCCCGAATGTATCAAAATATCGGTAACCGGTATAGATATCTTCCCAGTACACACTCACCGGGCTTTTAGAAAAACCTGTACTTCCGTTTTCTTCTGAGGAAAGGCCGTAGCTCTCATAGTCAAGAACATTCTCCAGATGCTCCTTATCCCATGAGAAATGGTCTGCCGACGGGTAATCTTCATAATGTTCCGCTATGGTCACCGCCAGTTTCCCGGAGGGATTGGTCTCCCCCGTTAAAATGCCAGCTAGCGCAGAAGCCCCTTCTTCCCCTGGGATTCCAATAAACAGAAGGCTTTTTATATTTGCATACTTTCTCACCCAGGACAGATCGATCAGCCCGTTAACATTCAAGACTACCACTACATTTGTAAAATGACTGCAGACTTCCTTCAGCAGACTTTCTTCTGAATTAGTCAGGTAATAATCCTCTGAAAGGTGACGGTCACACTCCTCACCGCCAGAATTTCTGCCAATTACAATAAGTGCTGTGTCAGTTTTTTCTGCCGCCTGGTCAATAAGTGTGCCGGGCACTTCGTACTCATCAAGCGGAGCGCGGTATTTGCCGAATATTTCATACATAATTCCACTGTTTACCATCTCACTGACTTTAGTCCAGTCAAACTCATCCTCTTCCGTGACCCGTTCCTCATTTATCTTATATTCATAAAAGCCCTTTAAAAGTGGCTCAGGTCTGATTCCGCAATTTTCACATTCTTCCAGAATCGTGCCGCATCCGGCCACATTTGCACCGCCGGATCCGTTTCCGGAATATAAAGTGCCAATCTGCGTCCTCCCGAAAAACGCGATCTCTTTCTTCTCTTTTAAAGGAAGCATATGATCTTCGTTTTTCAACAATACAATGGATTCTTCTGCAATCCTTCTGGCAAGTAACTTCCTATCCATCTGTTTTCCTCCTGTCCTGCCGGATATCTTACCCGACCCGCTGTAAGTGTATGCCTAAGCTATACTTTGTCTTTCTGTACTTTCGCATAAAATGCTCTTTTTGCGCCGTCTATCCATCTATCCTCTGTGATCCGGTATGTTCCTTTTAACCGTATATCCTCAGAAGAACTTCCAATTTCTACATCTATCTCTCCTTTTTCCACCTTCCAGCGCATCTGCCTGTCAAGAAATGCTGACTGATCCGCCTGTACTGTAAATGTTACCCGTACTTTCTCTCCCGGTTCCATATGGATTCGCTTAAATCCGGCAAGCTCTTTCACCGGGCGTGTCATACTTGCAAATCTATCCCTGAGATAAAGTTGTACCACTTCATCCCCGGCACAGTTTCCCGCATTCTTTACCACACAGCTGATCTGTACCGATTCTTCTGCTCCAATCTCTGCCGTCGATATATGAATGTCTGAATACTCAAACTGTGTATAAGACAATCCATGTCCAAAGCAATATCTCGGTGTATGGGGAACATCCACATAATTGACGAATCCGATACTCTCCTGCTGATGCCATGCGGAACCGTTTGGGTGATTATAGTAGATTGGAATCTGTCCGGCGTGATATGCCACGGATACTGGCAGTTTGCCGCCCGGATTATATGCTCCCAGCAGGACATCTGCCACAGCCTGCGCTCCCGTTTCCGCCGGGCTCCAGGCTTCTATGACGGCATCCAGATATTGGTCTGCCGTGTCACTGGAGATCGGCCTGCCATCAAAATGGATGCCGATTAAGGGCTTTCCATACACCGATGCTGCTTTAATAAATGCGTCCTGACATTCCGGCAAATTGATGTCGGCAGCGTCCACACCTTCTCCCATGGTCGCCATAGAGCATGTACCGTGCTTTCCTCCCAGAGTGAGGATCACAACATCAGCTTCCCTGACTGCCTGCAGTGCCTCCTCAAATCTGCTCTGATCCTTTCCGGCAACCGGGTATCCATACACATACAGAATCTCCGTATCTGTCATACGCTCCTTTAGTTCTTCTAACAGGCTTCTGCATCCCGGCTTCTGTAAGCGCAGGATGTCGTTAAAGAGTTCTGCTTCATCTGACTGGATCTTTGTACCCGGGACATAATTCACCGGTTCGCCGTCTGGCAGCATTGCCCCGCCGATCTGTCCGGACTCCGGGCTGCCCTCTACCCCTGCGATAGAACTTGCGGCCGCGTAGACCGACTCCATCATGCACAGATGAGTATATCCGCCGAAGAACTTACGGGCACAGTCTGCATGAGGCCCGATCAGGGCCAGCTTCTTGATCTTGCCTGACAAAGGAAGTACCCCGTTGTTTTTCAAAAGCACCATGGATTCCCTTGCCGACCGAAGGGACAGCTCCGCCCCCTCTTTCTCTTCAAAAATCTTTTTGCAGGACTCACCGTCCATTGCGAAAGGTTGTTCAAACAGGCCCATGCGGAATTTCGCTTCCAACACCCTCAGAACTGTCCGGTCCAGCAATTCTGTATCCGCCTGTCCGCTTCGGAACATTTCTTTGAGTTTTTCGCCATAACCGATCGCTTTCGGCATCTCCATGTCCATCCCTGCTTCCATGGCAAGAAATCCTGTTTCTCCAATAGTCTCTCCGATCCGCTGGACTTCGTGGGCATTGCTGATGCCGCCGTAATCACTGATACACAGTCCGTCAAATCCCATTCTCTCCCGAAGAAGTTCTGTCGGTAATCTGTGGGAAACCGAGGCCGGTTCTCCGTCAATGGAATTATAGCAGGGCATTGACTCCTTTGATGATTACATCACACAAATTGAAATACCGATTAAAACTTAATATTAGTCAGTATAATTCTGTATATGACATCCCTCAAAAATCGACAGCCTAATGGTATCAATAATTCTTATAGCAGTGTTTCTATAATATATTAAAAGCCTCTTTGTCCGCTTAAGAGTTTAATCTTACAAAGAAAATGCTAAATCATAAGCCTCCCAGATTGCTGTTTTCAAATTTCCAACCTTTTTAACATCGCCGACTATATGAATATTCGTTTTCCCCTGTTGTGTTCCGCCGTCAACAAGCCTCGTGTCTGGCATATAACCACAGCTCATTATCACGTCGTCGCATTCCAGCTGTATTGTCTTTTCCGCTGTCTCAATGACAATTCCATTTTCAATGATTTCTAAGAGCTTTGCGTTTTTATAAATAGGAACTTCATAATACCGCAATAAGTCTCTCAGACAACTGGAGTTTGCCATGCAGAGTCCCTTGGTCTTTAAAATATCGTCTGCCATTTCCACAATAACCGGTCGTTTTCCTTTCAGCACAAGGTCATAGGCAATCTCGCACCCCGTCAAACCTCCGCCGATTACAGCGACGTCCTTTCCTACTTTTCCCCCCAGCAGATATTCCGTTGCTTCAATAGCTTTTTCCTGTCCCGGAACATCTAGCTTTTTAGGTTTCGCGCCCGTAGCAATGATAATTTCATCTGCTGTCAGCTCAGCCAGAGTTGTAATTTCACAGTTGTATTCCACTTTAATCGGCAGGCTTTCTATTTCTTGTTGAATCCATCTTATAAATTCCTTATCTTTTTCTTTAAATTCAGGTGCTGCTGCAGCGTTAAACACACCGCAGAGCCGGTCACTCTTTTCATAAATTGTTACCTCATGACCTCGGATTGCCGCAATTCGTGCTACAGTCATCCCAGCGATACCCCCGCCGATGACCGCAATACTTTTTGTTACAGCTGCTTTTTTCCCAAAATCATATTTCTGCTCACAGAATGTCCTAGGATTCAACGCACAATGCCCCTGTGTTTTTCCATCCTCTTCATCGATTTCACAGCCAACGCCTTCATAATGATAAATCGGAAGACATGCATTATGACATGCAATGCAAGGAAGAATGTCACTAAATTTCTCCTGTTCCAGTTTTACAATATATTCCGGATCGACCAGGAACTGACGTCCGATTCCCATAGCATCCAGTTTTCCTTCTGATATAGATGCTGAAGCTTCATCAGGCTGCATTCTTCCTGCACATACCACAGGAATTTCTACCACTTCTTTTAATCGTGTCACCTCCGCCATGTTACAGTTTAAAGGCATATATACAGGCGGATGCGCCCAGTACCATGAATCGTAAGTCCCATTGTCCGCATTAAGCATATCATATCCTGCATCCTGAAGATATTTTGCGGCTTTCAGCCCTTCCTCAAGATCTCTGCCGACTTCTGTAAATTTCTCACCATAAACTGCCCCGATACCAAAGCCGATTGTCTTACTGGTTACGGAATACCGAAGGGATACAGGGAATGTGTCACCGCACTGTCGCTTAATCTCCTCTACAACTTCTTTCGCAAACCTGTAGCGGTTATTAAAAGTCCCCCCATACTGATCTGTTCTCCGATTCGTATACTTCGTTGTAAACTGATCCAGCAGATAGCCTTCATGCACAGCATGCACTTCCACACCGTCAAACCCTGTCTCCATACAAAGTCTGGCTGTCTTACCATAGGCTTCCACATACTCAAGAATTTCTCCTTCCGTCAGTGGTCTATGTATAATTTCTGGAAGCCAACGGTTAGGCAGCTCACTAGGGGCTACAAGAAGACTATCCCAGTCAAACATGGACTTTTGTCCGGTTTCCTTCTCTTTTTCATGAAGTTCCTTTAATGCCAGCGGCATCGTAAATGTTCGTCCCCATCCTGCACCAATCTGCAAAAACACTTTTGCACCGTAACTATGAATTTCTGCTAAAAGCGGCTTTAGTCCTTCGAAAATTTCTTTCTGCTCATAAAGCCACTGTTTCCCCACCATACTACGCAGAGTAACCATTCCGGGAATAATTAAACCTACATGATTCTTTGCACGCTCCACATAATAATCATGGATATCCTCACCAATTTTAAAAATAGGTAAGCAGTCTATCATGTTTGTACCTTCCATTGGTTCCAGAACAAAACGGTTTTTAATCATTACCGTTCCAATTTTAAATGGTTCAAATAAAATTTCGTGTTCTTTTTTCATTTTTTGAACATCCTTCCTCAATTATCCTATTGTGCAAGTAAACAATTCAGCTGCCCGATCAGCTGTTCCACCTGTTCTCCCGGCATCTGCCCCAGCAGAGATTTCAGCGGCATTTCCCGGATAACTTGCTCTCCCAGCTTCTTGTATTCGTCACTCATCCCTTCTGCTGATGCAGCCGCTGCTGCCAATGGCGCCAGCAGTTCCGTAATAACGGGAGCGGTTTTCGTATGATCCAATAATTCTCCGAACGTTGTTGTGAAATCTGCGCGAAGGGGCAGTTCTTTCTGTGTTTCAAACACAATATCCGCATGTAATCGGATGTCATCAGAAGCATGGCCGATCAGGATCCGGTATGTTCCGGATGGCGCATACCAGTCCCCGAGACGTTCTTCATAATAGGAAAGATCCCTCGCCGAAATTTCCATCGACACCGTTTTCTCCTCTCCCGGCAGGAGATGAACTTTGGCAAATCCTTTCAATTCCTTGACCGGTCTTTCCGGTGTGCCGCACAGGTCAGCTACGTACAGCTGTACGACTTCTTTTCCTTCTGTCTTTCCTGTATTTTTCACCTTGAAGGAGACCGTCAGGATATCCTCATCCGTCATTTGAGCCGATGACAAAGTCAGGTCCCCATAAGTAAATTCCGTGTAAGACAGCCCATGTCCGAATGCATACCGCACCGGGACCTTCTTTGTATCATAATAACGGTATCCGACAAAGATATCCTCGCCATATAACACCCGCTTTCCATTTCCCGGAAAATGAAGGAAGCTCGGATTATCTTCCAGCCGGTACGGGAATGTCTCCGCCAGCCTGCCGGACGGATTCGCTTCTCCGTATAACAGCCGGTCACAGGCTTCGCCAACGCCCTGACCTCCGAGATACATTTCGAGGATCGCGCTTACTTTATCAGCCCATGGCAGCTCTACCGGGCTTCCATTGTGGAGTACAACTACAACATTAGGCTGTACTTTCAGCACTTCTTCAATCAGGCGGTCCTGGCATTGGGGCAGCTTCATGGATGTTCTGTCATACCCTTCTGACTCAAATATCTCAGGCAGCCCGGCAAAGATTACCGCAACATCTGCTTCTGCAGCAGTTCGAAGCGCTTTTTCCAGCTCCTGTTCCGTCATCGCGTCATTTTCCATAGAAAATCCTTTTGCATAAGTTACGCTGCGCCCTTTTTCTCCGGCAGCATCCAATGCCGAGACAACCCTGAACGGATTGATATGGCTGGAGCCACCGCCCTGATACCGCGGCTTTTCAGCAAATTCCCCTATATAGGCAACCTTTCTGTCTGTGTTCAGCGGAAGTATACCGTTATTTTCCAGTAGGACCGCACATTCCGTCTCAATATCCGCTGCTTTTTTATGATCTGTTTCCTTATCAGATATAACTTCCGGACGATGCTGCCCTTCACCGGCAAATACAACATTCAATACCCGTTCCACCGCTTCATCCAGCACAGCTTCGTCCAGTCTTCCCTCCTGTACTGCCGTTACAATCTGTCTGTCATTGTATCCTCCGGAATAAGGCATCTCCAGATCCAGTCCGGCCTGCAGTCCCTTCACTCGGTTATTTACAGCGCCCCAGTCACTGACGACGCAGCCTTTGTATCCCCATTCTTTTCTCAGGATATCTGTCAGAAGATATCTGTTTTCTGAAGCATATTCTCCATTTATTTTGTTGTAGCTGCACATGACGGTTCTTGGAACTGATTCTTTTACTGCTTCCTCAAACGCAGGCAGGTAGATTTCCCTGAGCGCCCGTTCTGACACCTCGGAAGATATCGTCATACGGAGTGTTTCCTGATTATTCAGCGCGAAGTGCTTAATGCTTGTCCCCACGCCCTGACTCTGTACTCCGCGGATATATGCCGATGCCATCCTGCCTGCCAGATATGGATCCTCCGACAGATACTCAAAGTTCCGTCCGCATAACGGGCTCCTTTTAATATTTACCGCCGGACCAAGCAGCATGCTTACATTCTCGGCCTGACACTCCGCTCCCAGCGTCTCTCCCATCCGTTCCATCAGGTCAACATCGAAGCTGGAGGCTGTTGCACAGGCTGCCGGGAAACAAACGGCCTTCACACTTTCATTCAATCCCAGATGATCCGTTTCCCCTTCCTGCTTTCTCAGTCCGTGAGGGCCGTCCACCATCATAACTGACGGAATGTTCAGTCGTTTGATTTCTTTCGTATGCCAGTTATCAGCGCCCGAGCAGAGACTTGCCTTCTCTTCCAGCGTCATTTTTGAAATCAGTTCCTTTATTCTGTCCATCGCAAAAGTCCTCCATTCTTTTCTTAATACTGATTGATCATCTGTGCCTCTGCCTCTTCACGGCTGATCTCGCCATTGTTGCATTTCGCCATTAGCTGGACATCATGGTCATTAAGCTTGTAAAAGCGAAGTATAAGCAGAGTACAAATACCCCCGATAATGCTGCCAAGACAGCTGAATGTCCATAATTTATCGGCAAATCCTGCCGCCTGAACAACGCCTTTCCCTTCCCGGAAGCCGATTAAAGTTAATGCAAACACACTGACTGCTGTTGCGATCGCTCCATTTAATTTTGTAAAAAATGTCTGCGCTGCAAACGTTACACCTCGCATTTTTAATCCTGTCTTGTACTGTCCATACTCGTAGCAGTCCGGCGTAAACTGATACTGCAGTATAACTGCTATTCCCAGCGGGATTCCTCCTAAGGCATTTAAAATCACATACACCGTCATATTCTCATACCCGGCCATGAATCTTACAATTCCCAAAAGTAAAGCGAAAACATATGAAATATAGAAGACTTTAAATTTGTCATATTTCTTGCATAATTCTACTGCCATAACCGCACCAATCAAGGTCGGAATAATCACCGTCATCGAAACATATGAGGCAGCTTCTTCACCGCCAAGGCAGTACCGGGCAACGTATAAGCCCCAATTTGCCCCAACATTAAGCAGGCTGCTGATGAGCGGAGCCGCAAAGAAAATCAATAAATATTTGTTCTTCCGCAGACATTCTGCCATATCGCGCAGCGTATAACTTTCTTCTGCCCCTTCGTCCAGTACTCTTTCTTTTTCAATTACTCTCTCCTTTGCGAACAGACAGATCGGAATCATCATAACAGCTGACAAAAGAGATAACACAATTACTGTTGTCGCCCAGCCGCCTAACCGCTGCCGTACCAACGGCAGGACAATTCCTGTAACAATACCTGCAAAAATAACAAACATTCTTCCTATACTGTTTAGTGAAATACGTTCCTTCTGGTCTATTGTCATCGTGGTAACAATACCAAAAATCGGCACATCGCAAAGGGTATAGGCTGTATCCCATAACATATAAGCAAGTGTTGCCCATATGATTTTAGCCATCATCGGAATCCCGGTAGGTATTGTAAAAAGAAGAATGGTCGCCACCGGAATCGCTATGACAGATATTCGAAGCCACGGCAGGAATTTCCCTTTCTTAAAATTTACCTTATCCATGATCATACCGAAGATCGGATCGTTGATGGCATCCCACACTTTCGTGATCAGCGCCACGATCGCAACCAATGCTGCCGTTATGCCGATATCTGTAAAATATGTAGTCATATATCCTATCAGTCCATAGAATACATTCTGTCCCATAAAATACAAACCATAACTGATTTTTTCTCTTTTTGTAACTGCATTTTCCATTTCGTTATCCGTCCTTTCATTGTTTGATTTAATTATAAATAATCCCAAAGGGCAAATCATCAACGATATATAAGCAGTTTACCGACGAAACTTAATATAATAATCATCTTTCTAAAAACTGATATAAGTATTCTTCCATCTTAGGCGTCCACCATTCCAGATATCCTGCCTGCGTCGGATGAACCGGATCTGCCATATAAACTTCATATTCTTTTTCAGAAACGTCATTCATCTCCTCGTCATTCCAAAGGTCGATCACGCCTATTCCATATTTATCCTGAAGCTCAAACAATACATCTACCATCTGCTGATACTGTTTACTGTCATATTTTGTTCCGGTATAAAAGATCACGGGACAATTCCATGCCTGCTTTGCATATACAATGATATATTCCATTGCTCCTGTTATTGTCTGTGTATCAAAATCCTCCAGATTTTCTGAACTGCTGAGTTCTCCCATCGGCATTTCCTTCGACGCGTCATTCGTGGAAAGCTGGCAGACAAACGCATCGAATTTCTCATCTGTACCGATATTATTTTTCATTCTTTGGATATAAGACGTCTTTCCGTTATCCACTAAAGTAGTGCCGCTGACGGCTTCTTTTACATACTCACAGCCATTTCTGTAAGAGATATAATCTGCAAAAGAAACATCCATTGAGTACAGACCTAATGTTACAGATGATCCGAGGTAGCAGATTCGCTTTCCTCCAAGAGGGCTGTTTTCTAACGGTTCTATATTTTCCAGACTGTATTTTTCTGCGTTTCCCGCCATTTTTTTCAGCTTGTTCTTCCAGACAAAATCAAACGGTCCTCCACCGCCTGCCGCTCCTACTAAATATGTCAGGCCGATTCCCGCAGCCAGAATCAGAATTAAAACGATACTTAAGGTGATCTTCAATATTTTCTTTTTCATAATCCTTAACTCCTTATTATTTTCAACTTTCATATTAAGAGAACTGGCCGTCTGTATTTACCGGTCAGTTCTCGCAAATACTGTCATTTTGTTTTCTTTGATTCTTTATTCAAACTGATACATTCCGCTTCCTACCTTGTATAATCTGCCATCCGGCATCTTTACAACGGCAGTCGTGTTGCAGGGAATTTTTACTTTCAGCTTAAATTTCCCTTTATCCATACTCCACCCGACTGCGATCTCCCCGTACTCGCTCATATAAGTACGCTTTGCACTGGTAAACGCATTGTCCGGCTCCGGCGCGATCACAATCTTCTTAAATCCGGGAGCAGCCATATCAATGCCGCTTATCTTCCGGAACATCCAGTCGTCCACGCATCCAAAGGCATAATGGTTCAGGCTTGTCATAACCGGAGACCCGTCCTCCTTGTAAGAAATATAATTTTCCCAGATTGTTGTCGCTCCCTGATTCACCTCATAAAGCCATGACGGGCACTTTGTCTGGAGCAGGACTTTATATGCCTTGTCCATCCTGCCGATCTTACAGAGTGCATCCAGCAGATACGGCGTCGTCAGGAACCCTGTATCCAGACAATCCCCGTTTTCTTCTATCTTGCGGATCAAATGTCCGGCGATACTTTCTTTCTTCCTTTCAGGAGCAAGATCAAATGCGATTGCCAGCACATAACTGCCCATAAAATCAAGAGGCATCTTCCCGTCATCATCGATCAGTCCTTTTTGAATGGCAGATTTCATTCTAGACGCAATGTCATCATAGTATAATTCGTCTAATGTATGCCCGAGGAGCGCTGCTGTATCTGCCATGATCCGGCAGGAATTCCATCCAAAGATTGGCGCGCAGTATGCAGAAGTATTGACAGGTTTTGCAGCGCTTTGGTCTGCTCCGTCTACTGTCTGGCTCGGTATGAGCCACTCCCCGTACTGATGTCCTGTATTCCACAGATACTGGTCAATTTCTTTTGGATGTTTCATCTTGCCTCTACGCTTCTTTGCGGTGTTGATGATATAGTCGCACCACTTTTTCATTGTGTCATACTGTTCTCTCAGTATCCTTATATTTCCTGTAAGTTGATACATGCTCCACGGTACGATACAGGCGGCATCTCCCCATCCCGCTTCTCCCACCGGTTCAAAATTGCGGTATACGATCCGATTCAGTTTCTCCAGTAATTCATAGATTCCGGTAAGGGGGATCACATTGGGAATCGCCCCGTTTTTCTGCTGACTGCAGGTCATATTACGCAGCCATCTTGTCAGAAACGGGGTTACATTTTCGTTGAGCATGGCTGTTCTTGCATAAATCTGGATATCTCCGGTCCATCCGCCTTTTTCTCTCTGCGGGCAGTCCGTGGGGATTGAGAACAGATTCGACCGCTGAGACCATCTTGTATTTTCGTAAAGCCGGTTTATATCTTCGTTGGACGTCTCAAAAGTTCCCAGATCCTCATTGTCAGAAGACAGGACGATCGCTGTGAAATCCTCCGGGCTCACCGGCTGATCGCATGTCACTCTCACATAGCGGAAACCGTGATATGTAAAATGCGGTATATACTCTGTAAATTTCCCGTTTGAAATATAAATATCGCTTTGCTTGTGCCCTGTTTTCTCTGACATGAAAATATTATTGAAATAGTTTCCATATTGATCCAGAGTTTCAAAATGATCTAATACCATTTTTGTTCCGGCAGGCAGTTTCACTTTTACGCGCAGAACCCCCGCCAGATTCTGCCCGAAGTCAATGATCGTCTCGCCTTTCGGGCTGACTGTCATTCCGACTGCCGGTACTTCCTTTACCGGGCGCACCGGTTCCCCGTACTGAGCCGCCAGGTTTGCGTAAGATTTTCCACATGGGATACCTGCTTTCCAGCTGCTGTCATCGAATCCGCAGCAGTTCCACCTCTCCTGTTCCATCCGTGCGTCATAGAGTTCACCTGCAAACAGATCGGAAGATCGAACCGGACTTTCCGAAACTTTCACCGCATCATCGGACAGAACCATTTCACTCGCTCCGTCTTCATAATCAATCTTTATCTGAAATAGCACAGAATGTTCGGCTTTAAACTTCCTGCTTCTCGGTTTAAAGTTCGCGCTGTCATACCAGCCGTCCCCCACCAGCATTCCTATGACATTTCCTCCCTCTCTCAAAAACGGAGTCACATCATAAGTCTGGTAGCACAGATATTTAGAATAGACGGTAAATTCCGGCGCAAACTCTCTGTCGTCCGGACGTATTCCGTTCACGCTGAGCTGATATGCTCCGTGGCATGTGGCATAGACGCGTGCCCGTTTTACACCGTCTCGTGCATCAAATTCTTTGCGGAAATATTCTGCCGGATTCTGCCCGCCGGTTCCGGGTTTTACCTTTTTCATCGGGAACGGAGATTTCACCCACTCGGCTGTCCATTCTTTCTTCATAAATCCCGTCTCAAAGGATGAGGATGCCGCCGCCTTTTCTCCGTTATTAACCGTCACTTCCACTGTCCAGCTATAGTCACTGAGACTTTTAAATGGTTTTCCGTTGTACTCTACAAAAGTACTTTTATCACTTTCTACCACCCCGGAATCCCACACTACTTCTCCCAGACTTGTCACTGTAATATGATAGGATGTCTGCATTATATTTTTTTCACTGGTAATCACCCATGAAAAATAAGGTGCTTCGTCCACGCACGGTCTGTATTGACTGTTTACCTTAAGTCTTGTAAGCTCCATAGCAGCCCTCCTGATCAGAATTTCGCCAGCGCCATATCCAGCATCTGCGCCTCATCTTTTTTTATCTCTCCTGCGAATATTTTCGCAACATCTCTAAGCGAAAGTCCATATGCAATATCGGGAATCATATCCACTTCCATCATTTGAGAAAGAAACGCGCGGATATCCGGATGGTTCAGCAGTTCTTCCATTGTCGAGTCTATGCTGTATTTCTTCTTTAAAGGCTGTGACGCCTCATAAGCGACTTCATATTCTCCGGCTCTCACACGGCAGATTCCATTTTCTACCTCTTCAAATAATGGATTTTCTTTATCTTCATATACAGATTCCGACGCATATGGAAGAACCACTTCTGCACTTCCGCCGAACGGAACCGTAACAGTGACCGTGATTTTATTATCCTCTGATATCTCCCAGCCGCACTGATAGCATCCGCTTGCCGAATCATAAACAGCTTTTACATATTTGAGTCCATTATTCACTTTAGGACTGATCCGCATCACCCTGCCTCCCGGGCTCTGTTCCGTCACATCAATCCCGGACGCATGACGGAAGATCCACTCCAATACAGCGCCGTAGGAATAATGATTCAGACTGTTCATCCCCGTGCTGGAGACATGTCCACTCTCATCCAGTGAATTCCAACGCTCCCACACCGTCGTTGCTCCCAGCTTCACTTCATGGAGCCAGCCCGGGTATTCCTCATTCAGGAGCAGCCGGTATGCCGCGTCTGTCATTCCATGATCAGTTAGGACATTGCACAGAAGCGGGGTTCCTACAAACCCGGTATTTAATTTATTTTTATTATCCCTGAGAAGCTTTTTCAGCATCTGCTTTGTCATTTCTTCATTTTCAGACAGATGATACTTCAGTGCAAGGATAAGCCCTGTCTGCGTCTTCACCGCACATCTGCCGGTGGCAGTAAAATATTCTTCTTTCACGACCTGCCACTGACGGTCTGCGATTTTCTGATATTCCTGTCTCGTTTCTTCCAGTCCAAGCACTTCTGCTGCTTTTGCAACAGTCTGTGCACTTGCCGCATAGTAGATGTCTGCAATATATGCTTCATCAGTCGCTCCATACACGCTGTTCGCGGCGGCGCCTGTACGGTCAAGGGCAAGCCAGTCCCCATAATGGAAAACCTGTCTCCATCCATGATGGTCTCCGTCAATTCTCCGGATATAATCGACCCACGCTTTCATGCTCTCAATCTGGTTTTCGAGTATTGTTTTGTCCCCGCTGAACAGATATACGTTCCAAGGAATGATACATGCGGCGTCTCCCCATGCGCAGGAACATTTTGTCGGTCCGAATGTGGGGACAATCTCCGGAACCATTCCGTCCGCCAGAAGCTGTTCCTGATACAAATCGTATAAATATTTTCGGTAAAACGCATAGGTATCAGCCAGATAGCTTGCAGTCGCGGAAAATACCTGTGTATCCCCTGTCCAGCCCATCCTCTCATCTCTTTGCGGACAGTCTGTAGGCACATCCAGAAAGTTCCCTTTCATTCCCCATTCGATATTGGAGATCAATTTGTTCACAAGCTCATTCCCTGTCTCAATTGCCCCGATGCTCTCATAATCGCTGTAAAGAACAAGCGCCGTAAAATCCTCACACGAAAGGTCCCTAACCCCGGTCACTTTCACATATCGATAACCATAATATGTAAAATGAGGAGTGATCACCTTTTCCGTACCATCAGAAATATAGACATACTCCGACAGCGCAGTTCTCAAATTCTCATTATAAAAACACCCATTCTGAAGCACCTCGCCTGTCTGGATCCTGATAGCTGTCCCTGCCGGCTCATGCACCCGCAGCCGGAAGATCCCCGTGATCTCCTGCCCCAGATCAAATACCTCTTCTCCGGCAGGAGTATGAATCAGCTCTGCCGGCTTCCTCTCCTCCTGTACCTTAACAGGAAGAGATAACCGTTCCATAAGCCGGCCTTTCGGAGCCTTTGCGATCCGCGCAGGAGACTCCTCAACCGGCGGCAGCGTATCATCTCTTCTCTCACCGTCATAGATATTGGAAAACCACAAATTGCTTCTTGTAACTGACCAGGTTTCATCAGAACTGATCACATCTTTCGTTCCGTCTTTATACTCTATGTGAACCTCCGCAATCAGCTTCCACTCGTCACCGTAATATGCTTCCCGTTCCGGATCATTGAAACCGAACCTGCCTTTATACCAGCCGTTTCCGAGAAGAACAGACAGCACACCGCCTTGTTCTGCCTGTTTCGTGATGTCATACGTCTGATACTGGATCCACCGGTCATAATTATTGCAGTACGGAGTCAGATACTCTTCACCGATTTTCTTAGGATTTTCTTTATTTTCCCCAAGAAAATATGCCTCATACAATCCCAGGCCGCAAATGTACAGTCTTGCGCTTTTCACTTCTTTTGCCGGACGAATCCTCTTTGAGAAAATCGGATGCCGTTCCTGACTGCTGTCACAGGTAATCCACCTGCCCGTCCACGGTTCATCCATTTTGGCGGTCTCAAAGAACTGCGTGTCTGATTCGATCACTTCCTCTGCATCTGTTGTCACAATAACTTTCCAGTAATATCTTGTATACGGCTGCGGTTCAAATTCCACTCTTGCAGCGAGACTGTCCAACTCTGCCTCCCCCGTGTCGTGACAGATATCTGTGAAGGTTTTGTTCTTGCTGATCACAATCCTTGCATGTTTCTGTTCCTGTCCTCTGCATCCTTTCACTTTCCATGAAAATGCAATAGAATCCATATTAAACCCTATCGGATTTGTGATATGATTTGTTTTTGCCGCATAAATCTTTCCCATGCTGATACTCCTTCTCTATCATTCTTATTCACTTATACCCGCTTTTGACCGTTTCTCCCTCAACAGATATGTCTGCTCATTCAATTTTTCCTTGGTAATAGGATAACCTTTTGAGAAGATCACAATGGCCACCACATTTACGATTGCCGGCAATATTAGCACACAGAGGACGATCACATTAATCACATCGTCATTCTGTACTGCCGCCTTACTGTCAAATCCTGCTAACTGCAGCAGATACCCCGGAATCGCACCACCGATTCCCATTGCACACTTGGAGACAAAGCTGGAAAGAGATGCGACAGCACCTTCTGCCCTAATTCCCATAGACATTTCGATATAATCTGTATTATCTGCCTGTATTCCATAATTAAGAGGTGCTGCAAAGCCGGCTCCTATTCCTGCAATCAATACAGAGACAATAAGAAGGGGAATGCTCCTCACATCCAACAGACGGATGATTGGTGCCAGTCCTGCAAGTGCAAGTCCAATCGCATACATTTTCTTCTTTCCAAACCTTCCAATCAGATTACCAATGACCATTGTAGCCGGAAAAACAGTAACACATGTAATAAGCGTAATAATAGACGCCAACGTCAGATCTTCAAAAATATATGTATAAAAGTATGTATTTGCTGCATTCACGATATTGCTTCCAATCGAATATAACAGTACAGCAAGGAATGTAATGTACACCGGCTTCTGACTGAGAATCTTGAATAATTCTTTTACAGAATAGCTGTTCTCCATCTGTGGTTTTACACGTTCTTTTACTCCCATGGTTCCTATAATAGAGAAGAAAAAAATCACTGCTGTCATGATCAGAACAAGATTAATATATCCCTGTTTGTTAGAAGTATCTCCAAGAATAAGTGGAGCTGCCACACCGATTACAAGTGCCCCGATCACATATGCAAGCCCTTTGATTGAACTTAAGCTGTTCCTTTCTTTCATATCTTCTGTCATAACCGGCAGAAGACTGTTCAGCGAAATATCCATGACTGGGAACAACACACCAAGCAGAATATACGATACATATGCGATTGCCAGTTTCCCCGATGTTGATAACATAGGTCCAAACCAAAGTAGAAGGAAATTGGCGCTACACAGAATTGTTCCCAGAATCAATGTTGGTCGGAAATGTCCCATCTTTCTGGTCGGAAGATGGTCGATCATAAATCCAACTAACGGATCGTTAATGGCATCTAGAAAGCGTGCGATCAGGAACAGTGTCGCACATGCAGCAGGACTCAAGCCGCATATATTGGTATAAAAAATTAGTAAATATCCGTTGATCAGTGTCATAACCGGAATGTTTCCAAAGTTTGCCATTGCAAATGACAGCTTTTCTCTCATTTTTATCTTATCTTGATTCATATTTTATTCTCACTTTCTCTCATTTTTATCTTATCTTGATTCATATTTTATTCTCACTTTCCCTCTTCTGCACACAGAGCATTTAACTCCACGATCATCTGCTCGATCGCTTCGCCCGGAATAACGCTTAAAAATGATTTCAGCGGCATCTGCGCAATAATTTCCGGAGTCACAAGCTGTACCTCCCCATCTTCTTTCTTAGGTTCTTCTCCCTGTGATATTCCCTCAAGATACTCCATCATTTTCCCTGCTGTCTTCGGGTGGTTCATCAATTCCCCCATTGTAGTGGTCATATCCACAGTGAACGGCAGCAGCACATCAGTGGTAAATGTAAGTTCTGCAGCCTCTCTGATCTCATCGCTGGCATGCCCGATCTGGATCTCATATGTACCTGACGGAGTATACCAGTCGTGAATCTTTGTCTCGTAGTAAGCAAAATCTCTCGCGCAAAGCTCCATTGTAACAGTCTTCTTCTCACCCGGATTCAGAAATACTTTCGCAAACCCTTTTAGTTCTTTCACTGCTCTTGGCACTGTACTGTTTTTGCCGCTGACATAGAGCTGAACCACTTCACTTCCTGGTCTCTTTCCTATATTCTCCACATCAATGCTCACCTTCAGAATATCTCCATCTTTCATTTCCGCAGAAGAGAGTTTCATATTGCTGTAGCTGAATTCCGTATATGACAGTCCATGGCCGAATGCCCAGCGCACCGGTACTTTCTTCGCATCATAGTAACGGTATCCGACAAAGATATCTTCTCCATAGAGAACAGTCCTGCCGTCTCCAGGGAAATTCAGGTAACTCGGATTGTCTTCCAGACGATATGGGAACGACTCCGCCAGACGTCCTCCCGGATTTGCCTCCCCAAATAACAACCGGTCGCTGGCCTCCCCAATGCCTTCTCCTCCCAGATACATCTCCAGAATGGCATTTACAGACTCCGCCCATGGAGTTTCTACGGGGCTTCCATTATGAAGAACCACAACCACATTCTTCTGTATCTCTGCCACAGCCTCTATGAGACGGTTCTGGCACTTTGGTAGTTCCATGGAATTTCTGTCATATCCTTCCGACTCAAAACTGTCTGGAAGTCCGGCAAAAATTACAACCGCATCTGCACCTGCTGCTGCTTCACACGCCTGTTTCAGCTCCTCTTCTGTCATCTCGTCACGCTCTGACGAGAAGCCTTTCACGTACTCCACTGCCCTGCCTTTTCTCACCGCAGTTTCCAGAGCCGACACTACGCTGTCCGTATTGATGTGACTCGATCCCCCGCCCTGGTATCGCGGTTTCTTTGCAAATTCCCCGATATAGACTACTTTCTGTTCTTTTTTCAGCGGCAGCACTCCCCTGTTTTCCAGAAGTACGGCACACTCTGTTTCGATATCTGCCGCTACTTTGTGATCCTTTTCCCTGTCAAATACAGTCTCCGCTTTCCTGTTATCTGTGTAGGAGAAGACTACTTTCAGTATGCGTTCCACCGTTCTGTCAAGAATTTCTTCCTCCAGTTCTCCATTCTCCACTGCCTGAATAATCTTTCTTGTATTATATCCTCCTGATCCCGGCATCTCCAAGTCAAGACCGGCTTTCAGTCCTTTCACCCGGTCATTTACAGCTCCCCAGTCACTGACCACATATCCTTCAAATCCCCACTCATCCCGCAGGATATCTGTCAGAAGTTTCTTATTCTCTGAAGAAAATACTCCGTTGATCTTATTGTAGCTGCACATCACAGTCTTTGGCTGCGCTTTCTTCACCGCCTCCTCAAAAGCCGGCAGATAAATTTCCCGGAAAGCCCGTTCCGATACTTCCGACGATATCTGCATACGGTCTGTTTCCTGATTATTCGCGGCGAAGTGTTTCATACTGGTTCCGATGCCTTTCGACTGTACGCCCCGGATATATGCAGACGCCATCTTTCCTGTCAGATATGGATCTTCGGACATATATTCAAAATTCCTTCCGCAGAGAGGACTGCGTTTGATATTAACTGCAGGGCCGAGGAGCATGCTCACGTTCTCAGCCTGACACTCGTCCCCAAGGATCTGTCCCATACGTTCCATCAGTTCCACGTCAAAGCTGGATGCCGTGGCGCAGGCTGCCGGAAAGCAGACTGCATTCACACTTTTATTCAGGCCGAGATGATCTGCCGTTCCTTCCTGTTTGCGCAGACCGTGCGGGCCGTCTGTCATCATAACGGAAGGAATCCCTAACCTTTCGATCCCCATTGTGTTCCAGAAATCCGCTCCCGAACAAAGTCCTGCCTTTTCCTCCAGTGTCATCTGTCTGATCAATTCTTTCAAGTTTCTGCTCATTATGAAATCCTCCTTAAATAAATTCTTATCTGTTCCTATCTGTGGGCTTCCCAGAAGATGACTGCTTCCTGAAGCCAGTTTTTCACTTTTGTTTCATTTCCTATTCCAAATCCATGTCCCAGTCCGTCAACGATTCTGACCGACACATTTTCTTTGCCCAGTACCTTCTCTAATTCCGGCAGTTTATCTTCCACATTTGCAAAACCGAACTCATCATCCCGCCCTACGATAGAAAATACCGCCAGTCCCTTGTCCTCCGGCAAAGCTTTGATATCCCAGTCCAGACCATACATAGGGAAGATCACCTTCGGTCTTGGCAGATGATTCTTGTGGCAGCAGTCCTCATAATTGGCAAATGAATACGCCGTGGTCATAAGTCCTCCTGCTGAAAAACCAAAGATGGCATAATCATCCATGTTTACAGAAAACTGTTTTTGATGCTCCGTCAGATATCGGATCACTTGTGTCAGTTCCCTCGCGGCAGCCTGTCCCTGCTTTACCTGTTCTGTCTCACCCAGCTGTCTGCCGACCGGATAACTTACGACGAAAACAGAATATCCCATTTTATGCAGCTTCATCGCCACAGGATACCCCTCGCAATCAGTTACATTACTGATAAATCCGCCTCCCGGAACTACAATGGCAAGTGGTTTTCCCTGTTGTCCCTGATAAAACATTCCCGTCAGATGTGACCTGTACGGATGACTATTCACTGCTTCCGCAGGATACAGATCCGGCACCAGCCTTGCCTGACCTTTCTCAACAAGTCCGGTTAGATAATTGAAAGATTCCAAGGCTGCATCCAATTGTTCCTCACGACCCTGCGCCTTTAAAAAATCCTTATACTTTACAGGCGCAATAGCTTTCAGCACGTTGTCCTCCACATTGAAAAACATATGTTTAAAACCGCCGAATACCGGATGCTGCATGAAAAATCCAACTTTGTCCTCCCCCGTTCCCGGACGGAAATGTCCGTTTTCATCGTAATAGCTGCTTTCCTTTATTTTTGGAAATCCGCAGATGCCAAGAAGTGCCGGCAAAAACATGGCACTTTTTTTATAGACATATAATGTCGCACCGATTACAAATAATAAAACAATCACCACTACTGCAAAAAATATCTTCATCCTAACCTATGCCTCCTTTTCTTACTGATATCTTACTTTATACAGACTAAAATTACATCAACGAAACATAAGTGATTTACCGACCAAACTTAATAAATATCCGAGATTACTCTGTACACCTTTGCCCCCAATATGGTATATTTTAGACAGGTTAAATAAACTGCTGATGACTATAATCACAGTTCATTCATATCTTGAAAAGGAGAGAATATATATGATGACATTATCTGCATTGAATCAATTTCTGAAGCAGCACACTCCCGAAGAAACCCAGCGTCTGAACAGTGTAAAGAAAGATTATTCACAATTTCCTGTTGCCAGAGGTAAGTTTGATACACCCTGTTACCGTTTTGATACGAACCTTGAAGATCTGCGTTCTTTATTTCTTTCAAAGAAAGTTCTTCCGAGTTATTACAACTTCGCTGTTGTAAAACAAGATCGTTTTGAAAACGTACCTCTGCATATCCATGAGTGGCTGGAATTGAGTTATATTTATTCTGGCGCCTGCACAATGACGATAAATAAGACTACATTCAGGCTAAAAGCCGGGCAGATGGTTCTGATCAGCCAGAATGCACCTCATTCTGTCAAAAGATGTTCAGAAAATGATATTATCATCAATTTTCTGCTGACGCGCGAATATCTGAACGGTACTTTTTTTGAACGCCTGTCTCAGGATAATTACCTTACACACTTTTTCATTGAGGCTCTGAACACCACGATGCAGGAAAGCAGGTATATTGTCTTTTCCCCGGAACAAAAACAAAACCGGCTGGCAGATCTTACCAACCAGTTTCTCTGTGAATTTTATTCTCCGTCCGTAACATCCGGGCCTTTTTTAGACAGTCTTTTTACACTGATCACCTGTGAGATGATTAATCTTTTCCAGCACGGTATGGTTCTGGATCACTCCTCAGTGGATCAGATTTATACCATACTCCGATATATCGAAACAAACTTTGCGGACTGTACCCTTTCTTCTACAGCTGAGTTTTTTAATATGCACCCAAACTATCTCTCTGCCTATATCCGCCAGCATACCGGAATCACTTACAAAGAGCTGGTCCAGACACAGCGGCTTTCTCAGGCGGCAAAACTGTTAAGGAGCACCGCACTTTCCACAAATGATATCAGCCTTGCCGTCGGATATCAGAATACCAGCTTTTTCTTTCAGCTGTTCCGCAAGAAATACGGATGTACGCCTATGGAATATCGAAACATGCTTCATGCTTCTGATACGCCAAATATGTGATATGTACATTATTTGTCATATAGAAACTTTTCCGGTAAAGTTACTTTAAAATCTTTCGCCAAATCTCTGAAATTCTGAGGTGAGATTGTCTGTCTTTTATCCGGTCTCATGGACAGCATCTTTACAAGGATTTCCGCGGATTTCTCTACGGTGTGCATTAATCCGAATGTAAGATCAAAGTCTTCCCCTGAGCAGAACATGCCGTGATGCGCCCAGATTGCCACATCATATTCTTTCATCAGGGCACTTGTCGCCACTGCGATCTCACGGCCGCCCGGCACCATCCATCCTACTACACCGATTCCGGAAGGAAATACAACCGGGCACTCGGTCGCCATCTCCCAGAGTTCTCTAGTAAATACTTTATCCTCCAACGGCAGTACAAATGTCAGTGCGATCACATTCGTGGTATGTGCATGATAAATCACCCGGTGCGCTCCATTGGTAACGCCTTTTTTCACTTCATGGTTCATCAGGTGGCTCGGTAGCTCACTGGTCGGTCTGCCTCCGTTTACCAGGCCCCAAAGGATGCGGTAATTCTCTCCTTTTTCATCCAGTTCGATGATGCAGATACTATCCTCCGGATCAATGATGACATTGCGGAAATATTTCCCGCTGCCTGTTACGAGGAAATATTCGCTCGCAAGTCCGGGAACTTTGGTGCCAATCGGTTTCCATTCATTGTCATAATCAAGGAACTCTTTTACTTCTGCCACTTCCTCATCTTTGATGCGGTAAGACAGGTTTCCGCCGTTTCTTTCGTGCCAGCCCTGCTCCCATCCATCGTTACACATACGGACAAATCCCTGTACAAATTTTGTATCCAATACACTCACGGCTTTTCCCTCCTACGCTCTTTTTTTCAATACCGTCTCTTCGTATCTCTCAATCTCTTCAAACCATGTACCGTCTTTTGGCGCGCCACATTCTTCACAATACTTGGCCCACACATCGCCAAAGGGCAGTGTTTTGATTTCTTCCTGTCTTACCATCAGCTCTGTCATCCTGTTTTCATCCTGTAACTGTTTTAGAGCTTCATTGGGCGTCAGCAGTGCATGTAAAAGGGCCTTCTGGAAATTGCGAAATCCTACCACCCATGCAGAGATCCTGTTGATGCTTGCGTCAAAATAATCCAGGACAAGCTTGACGCTTCCATCCAAGCCGCCGCACCGTACAATCTCTTTTGCCATTTCTCTTGTCTCATCATCGAACAGCACCACATGGTCGGAATCCCAACGGATTGGACGCGTAACGTGAAGCGCTATCTCCGGAAAAAAGGTAAGCAGCGCCGGGATCTTGTCAGAGACAAGCTCTGTCGGATGATAATGTCCGTTATCCATCAACGGGATACATTTATCCTGGTTCATAGCCGCATAGGACAAGGCAAATTCTGCGCTTCCCATTGTATATGCTTCCACCCCGATCCCAAATACCTTTGACTCAATACACGGCTTTACCAACCGAAAATCAAACGGCTCGGAAAGAATCTCATCAATGGACTCCTTATATCTCTTCCGGGGGCCCATACGGTCTGCCGGAATATCTTTATAACCGTCTCCTGTCCATATATTCATAACACAGGGAACTCCAGTTTGCTCCGCAAAATACTGGGAAATGCGGATGCAGGCTTTCCCGTGATTGATCCAGAATCTCCTTGTGTCTTCGTCCGGACTTGAAAGTGTCAATCCATCTTTTACTTTCTCGTGAGAGAAAAAGGTGGGGTTAAAATCCAGCCCCATACCTCTTTCCTTTGCGAAATCTACCCATTTCTGAAAGTGCTTCGGCTCCAACTTATCACGGTCTGCAAATTCACCGTTTTCAAAAATTGCGTAACAGGCATGGACATTGATTTTCTTCTTTCCTGGCATGAGACGCAAAGCCTGATCCATATCCTCAAAAAGCTCTTCCGGTGTCCTCGCTCTCCCCGGATAATTTCCCGTTGTCTGGATTCCTCCTGTCAGCGGACCGTCATGGTCAAATCCTGTCACATCATCCCCCTGCCAGCAATGAAGAGAAACAGGAACTGTCTTTAATTTCTGGATTGCAGCATCAGTGTCTACACCTATTTTTGCATAAGTTTCTTTTGCGGATTCATAACGTTGCTGTAACATATCTCTAAACTCCTTTCGGGTAAAATTTTCTTAAAGGAAACGACAGGGCAACAGCTCCCCTCGCCTCCTGAAGATTCTTAAAAACTCCTGCCTGCAGCATCTGTGCCAGAATGTTGCCGAGAGCCGTTGCTTCTCCCGGACCGGCAACGATTATTTTTCCAGTATAGTCTGCCGTAATCTGGTTCAGATAATCCACATTCGCTCCTCCGCCGATCACGTGGAGCACATCATATTTCTTTCCTGTAAGTTTTCCAATTTCTGCCGCCGTTTTCCCGTAACATACTGCCAGGCTCTCATATACGACCGCAGCCAGCTCTCCCAGACTTTCAGGAACGGTCTGTCCTGTCTTGCGGCACTCTGCCTTCACAGCCTCTGTCATGCTCTCTGGTGCAAGGAATACAGGAGAATTCACGTCTACACGCGAGGGGAACATTTTACATTTTTCCGCCATCCCGCAGATTTCAGCAAAAGAATACGTTTTCTGCTGTTCCCGCCGGATTGACTGGATCATCCAGAGCCCCATGATATTTTTTAAGAACCGGAACCGGTAATCATATCCGCCTTCGTTTGTAAAATTCAGGTTCCGGCTCTGTTCTGTGCAGATCGGTTTCAGACATTCGCTGCCCATAAGCGACCACGTTCCGGAACTGATATACATCACGTTTTCTTCCGTACTTGGAATCGCCATGATCGCAGAGCCCGTGTCGTGAGTGGCTGGCAGGATCACATCACAAGAAAACCCAACTTTCTCTGCCACTTCCTCTTTCAGCTTTCCCAGAACCGTTCCCGGTCTTCTGATTTTCTGAAAAATCTTCTCAGGATAGCCAAGCATACGGATCAGTTCCCAGTCCCAATCCTTTGTCTCAGGATTGATTAACTGCGTTGTCGTGGCGTTCGTATACTCATTTCCACTTTCTCCAGTCAATAGAAAATGAAAATAATCCGGAATCATCAAAAAAGTTTCTGCCTTCTCTAATACCTGTGGATGCCGCTCTTTCAGCGCCATCAGCTGGTAAATGGTATTAAATTGCTGTTTCTGGGTTCCCGTCCGCAGATATAATTCCTGCTCCTGCACTGTCTCATAGACGATTTTGTCCATCTGCTCTGTCCGCTTATCTCTGTATGCAATGGCATTCCCTATCCGTTCTCCGGCCTCATCTAAAAGGACAAAATCCACACCCCATGTATCGATTCCCATACTCTTTGGCTCAAATCCTGCTTCTTTGCATGCCTTCATTCCATTCAGGATCTCCCCGTATAATTCATCAACATCCCAATACAAAGAAGCGTCCTTGTTATCATGTTTCATTCCATTCTCAAATCGGTATACTTCTTTCAGGCAGAGCCGTCCATTTTCTTTTGTCCCTACAATATGCCTTCCGCTTGAAGCCCCGATATCTATGGCAAGAAAGCACTCCATCCTACCATCACCTCTCCTTACTTATTATTTCTTCTATATCAATCCTACCACCCAAAACGCTTCTTTTTTAGGTCGTTTCAAACAACAAATAGGGACCTTATTTGCACATTTGTGATATACTGTATAAATGTCATAGATTTTAACAAGATGAGGAGTAGTTGTATGGAACTCGAACTTTTAAAATATCTTGAGCCTATTACAGAAGAAGAGCAAAAATATCTGGATGGGAAAAATAGTGTTGAAAAAGACCTATATACATCCGAAAAACAATTTGTTATTGACAGCAAAAAGCTGCTCCAGAAAGGGCGGCTGATTGAAATACGCCCTCATACACGTTTCGTACACTTTCCACGGCACCGCCATAATTATGTCGAAATGGTTTATATGTGCAAAGGCCAGACACAGCATATTATCAACGGCTGTGAAAAACTTGTTCTGAACGAGGGTGATCTGCTTCTTATGAATCAGAATGCTTATCATGAGATTTTGCCTGCTTCCGGGAATGATATTGCAGTAAACTTCATTATCCTTCCTGAATTCTTTCACTATGCCATAGACATGGCTGCCTGCCCTCCTTCAATGCGGCTCACTGTGTTGACACTGATCCCGGCTTTCTCTGCAAAAGTCTCCTGCGTTAAATGGCTGTCTTTTCTCTTTTGTCTGATACGTTCCCCCAACTGGATCAACTCCTGCGATCCCGCACGGTTTCCCAACACAGTCCCTCCTTCCACGATAAATTTCACTTTTTGACACCGTGTCGCAAAGTTTCCTGTCCACAGACAGCATCACCGGAAGTGCCAAAAGGCACATTCCGGGATTGTAAGCGATCGCCAGTACAAAAAAGCAGCCAGGTACATGAACTTAGCTGCTTTCGTAACTCTATTATTCACTTTTTCTTCCGTAAACACTTCACACGGTTTTTGCACTTACCATTCTAGAAATCCCGGTAACTGCCATTTTCGCCAGATAGCAGACCGCCATCAGAAGACGCCAGACCAGGACGAACCCGCCGATGACGCCGCCGATCAACAGGTTGAATACAAACATTCCCACCGTACCGCCAATATCAAAGCTCCTCGGAATGATCCATAGGAACATCCTCTGTACCCCAAAGGGAATCCCTACAAACATCCACAGTTTCAGGTAATCACACTGCCCTTGCTCCACACAGAGAGGATAAAACAGCACTCCCAGGAAGACTGCGGCTCCTACCGGTATGATCACCTTTTTCATAAATTCATTTATCCGCATTTCATTTACCTCCATACAGATCATGGTTCACTTCCGCCTGATAGTAATGGTTCATCGTCATAGACGAATTGTAAAGCGTAGTCAAAAGATATGCCTTGATGTTCGCCACTTTGGATGTATTCCGGTGCAGGCTGAACAAAACATACTCGATATGGGAATAGGTCAGCTTCAGGAAACGGCTTTTGACTACCGATACCGGCTTATCTGCCCCGCCGATCCGCACCACGCTGTCATCCGGCATCATCAGGATCTCCACCATCAGCTCAATAAGCTCGTCCACATCTTCTTTCTCCCTTCTGTCCGGAAAGCACTCATAATCAATGTTCTCCTGTAACAGTGCACGATAGGTTTCCATCCTCTCTATCACATCTTCTCCCACAGGGCGCACTTCACCTGCAGATGGAGATAGATAGGATTGGATAGAATCAGTCTCATTAAAATCAGTATTATTAATATCAGTATTATTAGATTGTGATTTTGGAACTTCTTGAGTTGTGATTTCCACAATTCTTGAAGTATGATTTTCATCATTCTTGAATTGTGATTCCGGAAATTCCTGATTTGTGGTTTTCACTATTCCTGAATTGTGATTTTCACCATTCTTGAATTGTGATTCTGGTAATTCCTGATTTGTGGTTTTCACTATTCTTGAATTGTGATTTTCACTATTCTGCGTGTTTCCAAGGTTTTCCGGCACTTTTCCTATCTGCTCAGAAGAACGCTTTTCCTTCAGTATAAAATTTTTCACATAGATTACATTCGGTTTTCCCAATCCCAAACGTTTCTTTTCAATCAATCCAATCCCCTGATTATCATCCAGTTCTTTCATCAGCTTCACCGCTTTCTGTGTCCCACAATTCAGAAGCTCTGCTATTTCTTCCACGGTAAAAATGATGTATACTCTATCTTCCTCGTCAAACCAACGGTTTTTAATGCTAAGGCTCATACGGTCTAACATCAAACCGTATAAAACCTTTGCTTCACAGGAAAGGGATTTAAAACACTCTGCGGTAAACAGCACTTTCGGGACACGGTAAAAACTATACTGTTCCGCTTCCATCCCACGGAAATAATCAAACTGTATCTCCTGCATTTAATTCCCCCTCCTTTCCCTGTTTCCATTGATCCAGAAGCGAATAGATTACTTCCTCAATCTGTTCCTTTGTGTATGCCGGCGGGAAGTAATCACGGATCTTCTTTGAAGAGATCGTCACAGTCTGCCCGCCGCCCTCTTTCTTTACAAGAAGCGCATAGATACTTCCTTCTGACAGCATTCCTTCCTCACTCATACCTTTGAGCTGCCCGGCCTGAGCCGGTGATGGATAAACACTAGTGTTCTCAGCTGCCTCCATCACCATCTCCTGTTCTTCCGGCTTCAGATAGGATAAGCGTTCCCCGGCTATCATCGCAATCTTTCCTGTATCCACCAAATCCAGAAGCCCGTCAATCAGGCTGGCAAGCCGGATATACCTCTGTACCGTCCTTCCGCTGTCCCCTGCTTTCTCTCCCACAGCATCCGCCGTGTGCTTGTCTCCTTTGCTTCCCTGATGTTTCAGCGCCTCATATTTCATCTTGTAAGCCCTGGCTTTCTCACTTGGCAGAAGGTTCTCCCTTTGAATATTGGTATCCACCATCAGCACCGTAGCTGCGTCATCATCCAGATCCCGGATAATTACCGGCATGTCCGGCTTTCCTGCCAGTTCGCAGGCCCGCCATCTGCGATGTCCGGCTACCACCTCATATCCATCTGCACAAGGGCGCACAATCCCTGGCTAGATTACGCCGTGCTGGATCACACTTTCCACGGTTTCCTGCATTTTTTCATCGTCCAATACCTTGAAAGGGTGATTTTTAAACGGGTGAAGCTGGCTTAAAGCGACCGTTGTATAGATACCTTCCACGCTGTTATCTTTTGTTCCAAACAGATCGTCAAAGGAAGTCAGCTTGATTTTCTCCGCACTCTTATTTTTCATCTGCAAGCACCTCCCCGGTAAGGTGGCGGTATCCCTCTGCCACAATCCCTTTCGGATCATGGAGATAAATACTCTTTCCCTCCGCTGTTGTCTCTGCCGCTCGTACAGACATAGGGATACAATTCTCAAAGATATGGATGTTATTGCCATATACATCACAGATCTGTTCCGAAATATCCCGTGCAAAGTTTGTCCGGCGGTCAACCTTTGTCAGCAGAATCCCCATAATGGATAGCCTGGGGTTCAGCCGCCTGTGTACCTTTCCAATGGTCTTGATAAGCTGCTGCAGGCCCTTTACCGGCAGGTAAGCCGCTTCCACCGGGATCAGCACACTGTCTGCCGCTACAAGGGCATTGATGGTAATCATGCCAAGTGATGGCATACAATCAATCAGTATGTAATCGTAATCCGCTTTTACTCCATCCAAATACAGACGAAGTACCTGTTCCCGGCTCATTACATTTACAAGAGAAGTTTCCAGTCCGGCAAGCTCGATATTTGCCGGAATAAAATCAATCCCTTCCTCATGGTGGATCATACCTTCTCCCGGCTCCACATCTTCGTCATTGATAACTTTCTCCATGATATTTACTAAGGTCACGTCCAGTTCGTCCGGTTCCTGAATACCCAAACTCACCGCCATACTTCCCTGGGCGTCTGCCTCAACCAGAAGCACCTTTTTCCCGGCTCTTGCCAGCCCGATACCTAAATTTACACACGTTGTTGTTTTCCCAACCCCGCCTTTTTGGTTTGCGATTGCGATAATTCTACACATAAATTTCTACCTACCTTTCATCCTTTTCAATTCTGTCAATCTCTGCATAGGAGCGAAAATATCGGTTCGTTCCCTTGTTTGAAAATATCTCTGACACCTGGATCACCCGGATTTCCGGGTGTTTCTCCAGAAGCCGTTTAAACCAGCGAATATCCCTCACTGTGCCTTGCAGCCTAATCTTCAGCATAAAACATGTCCTCCCAATCCACGTAGAAACAATAGTCCGGGTATCGGATTTTAATTGCTTCTCAAAAGTATCTGGCGTACCCTGTGCAGAATATATCGCTTATTGAATAAAGCCGTGTTTCTGTAATCTGCGCCTCTGTATCCTTATATTCATCTGTCGTAGGTGTCCCGTCTGTATAGAGATTAAATGCAATACGGACAATTTTCTCGCTCCCACTCGTCTGCCATCCTTCCTGCAGACACTCTGGTTTTATTAAGCCTGTTTCAAAATCATAAATACGTTTTACATTTCGTCTGGTATCTTCTGACAGTCCCAGGCAGTAAACCAGCGCTTTATGGTAGGTGTCCTGATACCGGCATTTTGAAAGATAGGTATGATAGAATTTCTCATGTTCCTTGTTCTTAAACGTAATTTTTCTTTCCTTGCTCTTTTCTGCACCTAACGCTGTATTTTTTGACATTTGTTTTTCCTCCTGAATTTTTAAATTTTATATAAAAAATAGGGACACTCTGCTGCAAGTATCCCTATCTTCTATCAATAAATTGATAGCTTAATATTCACTTTCATAATTCAGGATTTTTTGTGTTCCCCGTACCGAGGTCTAAGGCAACCACAACGGTCACTTTATTTACAAGCACCTTTTCCTTGTGATTTTCCTCTAATCTGTTGAAACTGAAAAAGTCAACAAAGTGCGTAAATTCAAGGATTTCTAGGTATCTTTCCTTTGTAGTCTCACCACAGTCTCCACATGGACTGTCTGCGAAAACTGATCAACCGCCCTCACTTTCACCAGTTCATACCCATTTCCACACAGATACTTCAGATCCCGTGCCAGTGTGGCAGAATCACAGCTCACGTACACGATCCGTTCCGGCTGCATCTGCACCATAGTCTCAAGCAGAGATTCCTCGCAGCCTTTCCGCGGCGGATCCACCACGATCACGTCAGCGTGAGCCTGTTCTCCCGGATGTGCCTTAGCATAATCTGCATAATATCCCGGCAGAACCTCTTCTGCTTTTCCAACATAAAACTTTGCATTCTCGATTCCGTTGATCTGCGCATTTTTTCTGGCGTCCTCGATGGCCTGAGGAATGATCTCCACACCGTAGACTTGTTTCGCATTCTGCGCCAGAAACAGGGATATCGTTCCGATTCCACAGTAGAGATCCCAGACCGTCTCATCTCCTTTTAAGTCTGCATACTCCAGTGCAAGTCCGTACAATTTCTCTGTCTGCACCGGATTGACCTGGAAAAAGGACAGCGGAGAGATCTGATATTTGATTTCACCGATATAATCTGTAATAAATGCCTGTCCCCACAGCACTTCATAAGAATCTCCCATGATCACATTGGTGTTTTTCTGATTCACACTGATTGTGATACTGGTCATTCCTTCGATTTTCTGCAGTAATTCAACCAGTTTTTCACAATGAGGGATTTTTTTTGCGTTGATGACAAGACAGACCATAATCTCTTTGGTTGTAAAGCCATACCGGATCAGGACATGACGAAGTAAGCCTTTCCCTGTTTTTTCATCATATGGCTCCATCTGATATTGCTCCATAAATGACAGGATGGTTTCCAGAATCTCCTGATTCTGCTCTACTCCCAGTGCACAGTCTGTATTTGCAATAATATCGTGAGTACGGCCTGCATAAAACCCTGTCACTGTCACTCCATTTTTATCTTTTCCAAACGGGAACTGCGCCTTATTTCTGTAGTGAAATGGGATTTCCATTCCCACGATCGGATCTGCAATTTTTTCCAGCAGTTCTGGCGAAAAGCCGCCGATCCTCTCCAGATTTCCCAACACTTTTCTGTTTTTAAACTCCAGCTGCTTCTCATAGGAAATCTGCTGAATCTGACATCCTCCGCACTGTCTTGCGAATTTACACTTCGGCTCCACTCTGTCTTTGGACGGTTCGATAATCTGTATCATTCTCGCATATCCATAATTTTTCTTGGCTTTCATAATTTTTGCTTCCACCACATCACCGATGACCGCATCCTTGATAAACAGCGTATAGCCGTCAATTTTTCCGATTCCTTCCCCGTTCACTCCGATATCTTCAATCGTCACCTTTACTACATCATTCTTCTGCATCTGTTTTTCTCCTTTATCTGAAAAAAGAGGGCGCACAAAATTTCTTTTGGTCACCCTCTTTTGTTTCTCTGTCTCTAAATGGAACTTCTTCTCAGGTTGGTCTCAAACATCCGGTTGTAACCCAGCCAGTCATTTCCCGGTTTATTTTTAAAGATCTCCGTCAGAGTCTGCATCTTGGCATCTGCATTATCTGCCAGATTCAATGCCATCGCCTCTGCGAGGGCCGGTTTTTTCGGAGAACCATACTCCAGCTCCCCATGATGGGAAATAATACAATGCTTCAATTCACTTCCCAGTTTTTCCGGAAATCCCGGAATCTCTCTTATCGCATCATTCATCATCTCAACACCAATGATGATGTGCCCCAGAAGCTGTCCGTCATCCGTATAATCATTATCCGGAAATGCAGAAAGCTCTTTTGTCTTTCCAATATCGTGGCACATTGCCGCCGTATAAAGAAGATCTCTGTTCAAGATTTCATAGGTGTCCGCAAAATACCGACACATCTTCACAACACTTAACGTATGCTCCAGAAGTCCTCCTGCAAATCCGTGATGAACTGTTTTTGCCGCAGAATGTCCTTTAAACACGCGGATAAACTCCTCATCTTTCACAAAATAATATTCCAGCAGCTGACGCAGCCACGTGTTGGAAATTCCACGGATAAATCCGAGCAGCTCTTCATACATACTGTCCACACTCTTCTCAGAAGTCGGCATATAATCCGCCGGATTGTATTCACCCTCTTCTGCTTTTCTGATCTGACGGATGTTCATCTGCAGACTTCCGTTATAACTTGTCACATCACCAAATACTTCGATGAAATCCTTCTCATCATACTCTGCGATCCCCTGAGAATTCGGATCCCATACTTTTCCATCCAGTGTTCCCGTCTTATCCTGTAAAATCAGATTGTCATAAGGCTTTCCGTTTCTTGTCTCCGCGGAACGTTTTCCTTTACACAGGTATACATTCCTGATTGTCTCGCCTTCATGTAAATCCTTGATATATCTCATAATAATTTTGTTTCCTCTCTATTTTTGCTATTCTTTACTCACGGCTGTCAAGTACCAGCTGAAACGAAATCTCCACGTATCCTCCTGCACCGAGACGTTTTCCCTGAATCCGGATCGTATCTCCCGCTTTACACTTCTGAAGTACCTTTTCATACTGAGCCATAGAGGCAATCTCCTCGCCGTCCACAGACTGGATTACATCACCGCTCTGGATTCCCGCTGCCATTGCCGGAGAGTTCGCCTGTATCTGGGTCACATACATTCCGGACGGCACCTGCTTTGATTCCGAAATATCACTGCTGACCGTCACTCCGTAAATCCCTGCATAGGGAACCGACTGACTGTTTAAAAGCAGTTCCATGATCGGTTTTAAATCAGAAATCCCATATGCATTGGCAGTATGACCCTGATTCTCTGTCCAGATCTCGGAATCAATGAGCCCGATGATCTCCCCGTCCAGATTACACAGAACACCGGAACTAAAATCCGCTGACGGAATATCTGTCGCCAGAACGCTGAATGTATGATCCGGAATTGCTTTTTCGTGTGCATTAGAACTGATCATACCATATCCTGTTCCATCTGAATATCCAAATGTATCTCCAAGGGCGATCACCGGATCTCCCTCTGCCACTATATTTGAATTTCCGAGAGCCGCTGTTTTTATCTCATCCCACGTGCTTTCAGAAATCAGGTTTCTTCTGACACCAAACACCGCCAGATGACTGTTTTTATCCTGCTTTTTCAGCGATGCTTCACAGGTGCTGCCATCTGAAAACTGCACATTCCAGACAGTGGATTCCCCGCAGACAGAATTGTTGCTGAGGATCAAAAGCTCCTGTCCATTGTCTGCTGCGATCAGCCCTGTACATCCCATATCTTCATCATTTACATCCTTTGTAAGATTCGCCGCATCCTGCTCACCCCTGACCGTGACCACACTTTTTGCGGCCTCTGCTGCAATCTGGTAAACACTCTGCATCATGGCTTCATAATCTTCTGCTCTCAGATTTTTCTCCTGCGAATCCTGCTCCTGCGCCTCGTCTTCTTCCGGATGCGTCTCTTCACTGTCTTCCGGAATGGTCACAGTTTTCGGAGATCCCGGAAATAAGTTCTGTACCCACGGATTCAGGGCATAGAAACCCAGACAGGCAAACGCACCTACCACGATTCCGTAAACAGCCAGTTTCAGAAGCTGTTTTCTCACCTGTTTTCCGGTGATCGGTTCCGGCTTGATCGTCTCCTGCAGAAAAGAAAAACTATCCTCTTTTTGCTCTTCATTCAAGTCTTTGGGGGACTTTTCTTTTGGGTCTTCATTCCACGGCATAATTGCTAATCTCCTCTGCTGTATAGTATAACCGATTCCCCCGGATTGTTCAATATTTATCCTTTTCATTCCCCCACAAATAAGGTAAAATATAGCTGTGAGTTCGAATTATAAAAGGTGAAAGAATATGAATCAAAAAACATTGACAAAATTAGAATATTATAAAATCACTGCGCTTTTGGAGGAACAGGCTTCTTCCATGCGCGGAAAACAGCTTTGCCGCAAGCTGAAACCGATGACCGATCCGGAAAAGATCAACACTGCACAGGAGCAGACCGAAGCGGCATTTACACGGATCGTCAAAAAGGGACGCATCTCTTTTGGCAATGCATTCCCCATCGGAGAGTCTTTAAAACGTCTGGAGATCGGCGGTGCACTTGGATGCGGAGAGCTTCTTCGCATCTGCAAAGTTTTACAGAATGCCGGAAAAGTAAAGGCTTACGGACGTCACGACACACAGGAAGAGCTTTGTGACTGCCTGGATGTCTATTTTGAACAGCTGGAACCTCTGTTTCCTCTGACTGCCGAGATTGAGCGCTGTATTCAGGGGGAAGATGAGATCAGCGATGATGCCAGCAGCACATTAAAGAATATCCGCCGCAGCATCGGACACATCAACGATAAAGTTCATGCAACTCTGACAAATCTGGTGAACGGTTCTCTGCGCACCTATCTGCAGGATCCGATCATCACCATGCGCGGAGACCGCTACTGTGTTCCGGTCAAAGCCGAGTACCGCAGTCAGGTCAACGGGATGATCCACGATCAGTCCTCCACCGGTTCTACACTGTTTATCGAGCCGATGGCAGTCGTAAAACTGAACAACGACCTCAAAGAACTGTATGCGAAAGAACAGGAAGAAATTCAGGTCATCCTCGCCCGTCTCAGCGAAGAGACCGCGCAGTATATTGAAGAGATCCGCACGGATTACCGTATTCTGACGGATCTTGATTTTATCTTTGCCCGCGGTGCACTGGCACTTTCTATGAATGCCAGCCGTCCGATCCTCAACACAGATGGACGCATTCACATCCGTGAGGGAAGACATCCTCTTCTGGATCCGAAAAAAGTAGTTCCGATCACGGTTTCTCTGGGAGACGATTTTTCTCTTCTGATCATTACAGGACCAAATACCGGCGGAAAGACGGTATCTTTAAAAACCGTAGGACTTTTTACCCTGATGGGACAGTCCGGCCTTCACATTCCTGCCAGAGACCGTTCTGAACTGGCAGTGTTTAAACAGGTCTATGCAGATATCGGAGATGAGCAGAGCATTGAGCAGAGCTTGAGTACCTTCTCTTCTCATATGACAAATATTGTCTCTTTCCTGCATGATGTAGATGAGAATTCTCTGGTTCTGTTTGATGAGCTTGGAGCCGGAACGGATCCTACCGAAGGAGCCGCACTGGCCATCGCCATTCTCTCCTACCTGCACGGACGTGGAATCCGCACCATGGCTACCACTCATTACAGTGAATTAAAGGTCTACGCACTTTCCACTCCCGGAGTTGAGAATGCCTGCTGTGAGTTTGACGTAGAAAGTCTGCGCCCGACCTACCGCCTCCTGATCGGAATCCCGGGAAAGAGTAATGCATTTGCGATTTCCGGTAAGCTCGGCCTTCCGGATTATATCATCGAAGATGCCAAAACCAGACTTTCCGAACAGGATGTCTCATTTGAGGATCTGATCTCAGATCTGGAGACAAGCAAACGCACGATTGAAAAAGAACAGGAAGAGATTGCAGCATATAAAAAAGAAATCGAAGCACTGAAAAGTCAGGCGCAGCAAAAACAAGAACGCATCGAGGAACAAAGAGAGCGGATTCTTGCCGAAGCCCGCGAAAAGGCAAATACAATCCTGCGCGATGCCAAAGATGTGGCTGATGAGACGATTAAAAATTTCCGCAAATTCGGAAAAGAAAATATTTCAGCCGCCGAAATGGAAAAAGAAAGAGAACGTCTGCGCAAGAAGATGAAGGAAAATACCGCATCTTCATCTTTGAAAGTACAGAAACCGAAAAAGGAATACAAACCAACTGATTTCAAACTCGGAGAATCTGTAAAAGTACTGAGCATGAATCTGACCGGAACCATCAGTTCCCTTCCGGATTCCCGCGGAAATGTGACAGTGCAGATGGGAATTTTAAGATCTCAGGTTCACATTTCAGATCTGGAGATTATCGAAGAGGCGAATCCTTATGCACCAAAATCATTCAAACGTACGTCAAAAGGCAAGCTGAAAATGAGCAAATCTCTGTCCGTGAGCCCTGAAATCAATCTGCTTGGAAAGACTGTAGACGAAGCAGTTTCTGAGCTGGACAAATATCTGGATGATGCTCTGCTGTCCCATTTAAGCACAGTGCGGGTAGTACACGGAAAAGGAACCGGAGCACTCCGAAAAGGAATTCACGAATTCCTGCGCCGTCAGAAGCATGTTAAGTCCTACCGTCTCGGGGAATTCGGAGAAGGAGACGCCGGCGTCACGATCGTGGAGTTAAAATAAACGGGGTTATAAGAGAGGAGTATTTATGATTGCAAAACAGAAAATTTTAATTGTGGACGATGATGAGAATATCGCAGAACTGATCTCGCTCTATCTGATGAAAGAGTGCTTTGATACGAAAATTGTGTCAAACGGGGAGGATGCGCTGTCTGCCTTTGAGACATATCAGCCAAACCTTGTTCTTCTGGATCTGATGCTTCCGGGAATCGACGGCTATCAAGTCTGCCGGGAACTGCGCGCCAAATCACAGGTACCGATCATCATGCTCTCTGCAAAAGGAGAAGTATTTGACAAAGTACTGGGACTGGAGCTGGGGGCAGATGACTATATCATGAAGCCGTTTGACTCCAAAGAGATGGTAGCACGAGTGCGTGCTGTCCTGCGCCGTTATCAGCCGGTCAAGCCGGAAGCACCTGCCGCAGAAAAGGTAAAATGTGTCGAGTACGACGGACTTACCATCAATCTTACAAACTATTCCGTACTGTGCGACGGCCAGAACGTTGACATGCCTCCAAAAGAACTGGAGCTTTTATACTTTCTGGCTGCTTCTCCAAATCAGGTATTTACAAGAGAACAGCTTTTGGATCAGATCTGGGGCTATGAATACATCGGCGACACCCGCACGGTAGATGTTCATATCAAACGTCTCCGCGAAAAGATCAAAGATCATCCGGGCTGGGGACTGAGCACCGTATGGGGAATCGGTTACAAATTCGAAGTAAAATAAACAAAAAAGGATGGATACTATGAAAAGTACACTGCGTTTAAAATTTATCATGCTGTATATTATCTTTGGATTTCTCAGTATTTTCACGGTATCCCTCTTGTCGAATCAGCTTCTGCTCAATAAACTGGAACAGGATTCCTCACAAAATATGTACCGGATTGCAAATCAGACTGCGACCTCCTACCTGCCCTCATACTTTTCAAATGATCTTTCAGCCTGGTCTGTTCATTCTCAGCTGCAGGCCATGCAGCTGTATCTGAACGCGTCCGTCTGGTTTGTCAAAACAGACGGCACACTGATTACTTCTGCCCCTCTGGATGGAATCGAAGCCCCGGAACAGATCCTGGAATTCGACCCTGCCGAGATTGGAAACAATCAGTTTATCTCCGGAAATTATCATGGATACTTTGGGGAAGATGTAATCACTGTCATGGCACCTGTCACCCAGGATTTTTCCGTGCAGGGCTATCTTTTGATCCATCGTCCGATCGAAAGCCTGAAGCAGACATGCCATTCTCTGATCCTGCCGGTATACATTACGATGGCCGTGATCTATCTGCTGTCCTTTCTCTTTCTGATTGGGTTTGAATTTTTTGTATTCCGTCCACTGAGACAGATTACAGAAGCGGCAACTCAGTATGCATCCGGAAATCTGACCTATGAGATTCCTGTAACAACGCACGACGAGATGGGATATCTTTCTGCTTCTCTGAATTACATGTCCTCACAGCTGAAGGATATGGAGGAATACCAGAAAAAGATTGTAGCGAATGTCTCTCACGACTTCCGTTCTCCGCTCACCTCGATCAAAGGCTATGTGCAGGCGATGACTGACGGCACGATTCCGCCCCAGTTGCATCAGAAATATTTGAATATCATTCTCTTTGAGACGGAACGTCTGACAGATCTGACACAGGATCTTTTGACACTCAACGAGTTTGACCGGAATGAAATGATCCTGGACAAGACAGAGTTTGATATCCAGCAGATGATCAAGAACACTGCCGCCTCTTTCGAAGGCACCTGCACAAGCAAACGGATTTCCATTGAGCTTCTGCTTCTGGCAGGCAATATTCTCGTGTATGCAGACCGACGGAAGATTCAGCAGGTTCTTTACAATCTCATTGATAATGCGATCAAATTCAGCGGAAACGACTCTTCGATCACGATTGAGGTCACCGAAAAGAATGAGAAGGTTTTTGTTTCTGTCAAGGATACCGGAATGGGAATTCCAAAAAAAGAACTGAATAAAATCTGGGAACGCTTTTACAAGTCCGACCTGTCCCGCGGAAAGGATAAAAAAGGAACCGGCCTCGGACTTGCCATCGTCAAAGAGGCCATTCAGGCTCACGATGAACATATCAATGTCATCAGCACAGAGGGCGTTGGCACAGAGTTCATCTTCTCTCTGACGAAGGTTTAAATCCTTACAGGTCTCTTTTGTTAAATATGAAAACAGCTGCTGCAAGATTCACGATACCACCAAGCAGTGTGACTGCAATCGCCGCAAAATAGTCCTTGATATCAACACTTCCCGCAAGCAGAGGTACCCCATCCAGCAAATGGATCGGGAGTGCCTCTTTTATTTTCGGAATGAAGCTTAAAATATAGCAGAATGCAAATCCGCCTCCTACACCGAGTAACGCAGATGCTGCTGTATTACAGCAGACAGACGAAACAATGGATTCAGACGACACTTTGCGTGATAAAATCAACCTTAATTCTATTCGCTAAATCCAGAATTTTTGAATCAATGAGTTTTATTGTCTTCTGGAATTCTTCATCGCTTTTTCCAGTAGGATCCTCTAATCCCCAATCCTCCCTGTGCCTGCATGAAACAGTCGGGCAGTTCACATTGCATCCCATTGTGATCACAATATCTACAGGAGGGATATCTAACAACAGCTTTGAGTACTGTGTTTCTTCCATATCAATCTGGTATATTTCCTTCATTAAGCGAACTGCATCCTGATTGATCTGCGGTTTCGTTTCTGTTCCGGCAGAATAACTTTCAAAGACATCACTTGCAAGATATTTACCAAGCGCTTCCGCAATCTGACTGCGACATGAGTTGTGAACACATATAAAAGCCACTTTCATTTTATCCATATCTGTTACGCCTCCTTCTCTTCCAATATTCTTTTTAATTCATTCTTCCTTTTTTTCAAATAATTCCATAATTCACGTTCTCCTTTAAATAAATACTGCGCTGAAGATATTAAAAGTATAACCGACAATGATAATCCCTGCCGTGCATATCCCAATAAATAATACCAGTAATTTTGGTTTTACAGCTTTTTTCAGCATGATCAAAGACGGCAGACTTAATGTTGTTACTGCCATCATAAATGATAAAATTGTTCCCAGCTCTGCACCTTTTGATAACAAAGCTTCTGCAACAGGGATTGTACCGAATATATCCGCATACATCGGGATTCCAACCAGCGTTGCCAAAATCACACCAAAAGGATTCCGACTTCCCAAAACACTCTCGATCCAACTTTCCGGAATCCAGTTATGGATCACTGCTCCTATTCCTACCCCAATCAGAATGTATGGAAATACTTTTTTAAAAGTTCCTATCACCTGCTTTTTGGCATATTGTACCCTGTCTTTTTTGGTTAATGTCGGTGAACTGATATCAACACTTCTTGCATTTTTCACAAAATCCTCTACATATTTTTCCATATGCAGTTTTTCAATCAATGTCCCGCCCATAACCGCAATGACCAACCCGAGAATAACATAAGCTGCTGCAACTTTCGCTCCAAAAATACTCATCAGCAATACAAGACTTCCCAGATCAACCATAGGAGAAGAGATCAAGAACGAAAAGGTAACTCCCAATGGCAATCCGGCACTTGTAAATCCGATAAACAACGGAATGGAAGAACAGGAACAAAAAGGAGTAACTGTTCCCAGTAAAGCGGATATCACATTTGCTCCTATTCCGTCAAATTTTCCTAAAATCTTCTTACTTCTTTCCGGTGGAAAATAACTCTGGATATATGAAATCATAAAAATCAACAAGCATAACAAAATTGTAATTTTGACCACGTCATACAGAAAAAATTGAATACTTCCGCCCAGGCGGCCGCCGATATCCACACCTGCCACAGATAATACATCGCCGATCAACAGATTCAGAAACTTCATCCCCAGTATCTGATCCTGAAAAAATATCCAGATTGTATTTAAAAATTCCAAAAAATCACTCCTCTTCTTTGATATATCAACTTTTTTTGATGTATTGAGGTTTTATAAAAGCCATCCGAAGATGACCTCTATCAACAGCATTTTGACTGCTTTTCACTTTCTGGTGTTGTCAGTTCCAACAGACGTCTGGAAGCATACTCACTTCCACTTTTACTGAGACTGTAATGTGTCCATTTTCCTTCTTGCCTGCTGACTACCAGCCCTGACTCGCAAAGTATTTTCATGTGATAGGATAAAGCGGACTGTCCGATATTCATATACTCAATTAAAACACAAGCGCACTTTTCACCGCTTTTCAAATGGTTTAAAATCGCCAGTCGTTTTTCATCACAAAGTGCTTTGAAAATCTTTACATCTTTTGAATAATCATCCATACCCTTCACCTTACATCAAATATTTTTGATATGTGTATCATACCTCTGAATGCATCTTTTGTCAATATACATATCAACTTTTTTTAATATGTCTTTTTACCCGATCCAATCTTCATGCAATACTTTCATTCCCATGAAGTCCCTTCCCTTGGATCCATGGAAATCGCTGCCGGATGTACAAAATAACTTTGCATCCTGCGCCACCCTATATATCCATTCTTTTTCAGAAGAATCAAATGCTGAATAATTTGCTTCTATTCCGTCCAGACCGCACGTTTTTAAATATTGCAGAATCACCTGAATTTCTTCTTTTTCCAGTTTTCGTTTTTCAAAATTGCGATAAACAAAGAGGGGATGTGCCCACACAGCACGTCCCCCGGCTTTATGAATCAATCGGATTGCCTGCTCTATTGAAATATTAGCGGCATTCAACAAAGACTCAAACACTTCCAGAACCCTCTGTTTTCGCGCCTCCAGTGCTTTGATCAGATCCGGATCATTCTCATCAAAGCCATAGCCGAGCAGATGAATGGAAAATGGCAGAGAAACCGCATCCAGAGTCTTCTCCTGGCATGTAAATTCAATCCCGGAAATAAATGTGATCCGATCTCTGCTAAGCATCCTTGCTTTTTGGATTCCGTCAATCGTATCGTAATCCGTCAGAGAAAACCTTGTGATCTTCTTCTCCAACAACATAGGAAGAATCTCTTCTATTTATAGAGCATATTTTTAATGGACGCATCTTCCATATTCTCGTTTGTCACCCACACATATCCTGTATCCACAAGAGCTTCGTTTCCTGTCTGAAGGATACTCCTTGCTGCTGCCACTACAGAAGCATAACCAATTCCAAATGGATTCTGCACTGCAAGCCCTTCAATCTCCCCATTTTTCAATGCCTCGATCTGAGCTTCTCCGGCATCAAATCCTGTAAGAACAATTTCATCTGTCTTTTCTGCCTCTTTCAAGGCTGACAATCCAAGCTGCACTGCCGTAACATTCGTTCCGAACATTCCTTTGAGATTTGGATGCTGTTCCATATAATACAGGATCACATCTTCATCGCTGAGATCATCTGCTGTGATCTCTGGTTCCTCTGCCTTCTTTGCAGCATTCTTTTGCTCTGCAATCTCTTTTTTCAGATCATCCATCTGGTCACAGTAAATCGTATCTACAATCTGCACATTCGGATGTCCGCTCTTGATTTCTTCCTGAAATCCTGCCAAACGCTCTTTTGCCGCTTCCGAATTACTGTCAGACGCCAGAAGCAGAACCTCTCCCGCATCCTCAATTCCATTGCACAGCTGATATGCGACTGTTTTTGCAGCCTCTGTATTGTTCGTCTTTACAGTACACTGGATTCCCTGATACGTATTTCCGGAGTCCAGAGCAATGACCGGAATCCCATTCTCTGCTGCCGCATCAAACTGTACCTTACATGCATCCTCATCAATACTTGCGATTCCTAACGCATCCGGATACCGCGCCAGTTCTTCATCCAGAATATTGACCTGTTCATCAATATCCTCTCCGTCCGGTGCATTAAAGGTTGCCTTGATCTTATCTTCCCCACTATATCCAAGAGTCTTATTCAGATCCTTTACCGCCTGTTCCACACCTTTTTTTACTTCTTTCCAATAAGACGAGCTCTCATCCTTTCCGATGATCGATATATAAGTACCCGGCTCCAGATTAAGCCCCTGTATATTGCTGTAAGCTGCCGGTGTCACAAAATCCAGATTAGCCTGATACGAAGGCTCCTCAGTCTTATCTCCTGTAAAAGTCGGAGTCTCCTCCTTTTTGCTGCAGGCACTGGCTGCCAGGGCAACACACAAGATCGCCGGTATCACTGCTCTTAATTTTCTTGTCATATCAAAACCTCCAGTATAAACTGTCTTTTCACAATAGCTTATCCCCCTTATGCATCCCGTAATACATGCTTTCGGCGGGCGGACTTCGTCCGATAAGGTATACTATACACGATTTCTGTGAAAAAAAAAGAAATATTTTCTTAATTTTCGAAAAATTTTATATTTTTACTCTTTAAATTGCATTTGATTTTAACCATAAATTCACAATGATAATGCTTGTATATTTTCCTCATTTGTATTAGAATGTTGGTAACGGTAACGGTAATCCTTTATCGTAATTCCAAAGAAGGAGGATACATATTATGGCACACGTAATTAGTGATGAATGTGTAAGCTGTGGTTCTTGCGAAGGCGAATGTCCAGTAGGAGCTATCTCCGAAGGCGATGGCAAATACGAAATCGATGCTGATGCTTGCGTTGACTGCGGAGCATGTGAAGCTGCCTGTCCTACAGGTGCTATTTCAGCAGAGTAATTTTTAATATTTGCGAGTGATCACAAGCATGAAAAGAGCATTTTGAATCTCAGATTCAGGATGCTCTTTTTCATATCCTTAAAATCGCTGCTGTTCCCAGTAATCTCAAGTCACTTCCTGACACAATTTGACGAACGGTTTCTAAGGCGTTTTACACCCCCTCATGCTATAATAATACCGAAAACAGATCATAGGAGGTATATTTTAATGGGCGAGGTCAGATTTATGATTTCTGAAGCGGCAAAACAGGTTCATGTAGAATCTCACGTTCTGCGTTACTGGGAGGAAGAGCTTGAGCTTGTCATCGGACGCACAGAAATGGGACATCGATATTATACCGAAGATGATATACAACTCTTTTGCTGTATTAAAAAACTAAAAGATGCCGGAATGCTTTTAAAGGACTTAAAGCCTCTCATTCCGGAATTAAAATCAACCAAACTGAAGCTTCAAAAGACAGAGGCATTAAAAAAAGCAGCTCTGAAAAAAGAAACGGCCGCCTCGACTGTTTCAGCTCCTGCTGCGGTTTCCGCTCCGGCGGCTGTGTCAACTCCAGCAGCCATCTCCGAAGCAGAAGTCGTGCCGGTCACTCAACTGGAACAGGTCCGTTCTCTGATCGGAGATGTATTGACAGAGGTCGTCGTGTCCAACAATGAAGAATTAAAAAAAGACATCAGTAAGTCTGTCACTACTGATGTCATACGAGAAATGGACTTCCTCTTCCAGGCAAAAGAACGGCAGGAAGAAGAACATTTCCGCAAACTGGACACGCTGATCCGCCAGCAGCAGGCGAACCGCAAAGAGGCGGCCCGCGAACATCCGCTCGGCAGATTAAAAAATATGTTCAATCACTGCTGATCCTGACGAAGTTCATTTCCAAAACGGGTGTACTGCGGCATCCATGCCAGTCTGACGGTTCCAACCGGACCGTTTCTCTGTTTTGCAATGATGATTTCCGCAATATTTTTGTCTTCTGTATCAGGAATATAATAATCCTCACGATAGATAAACATACAGACATCGGCATCCTGCTCGATGGCTCCGGACTCACGAAGGTCGGAAAGCATCGGGCGTTTGTCCGTTCTCTGTTCTACCGCACGGCTCAACTGAGACAATGCGATCACCGGAACATTCAATTCTCTTGCCAGTCCTTTTAGAGAACGGGAGATCTCGGAAATCTCCTGCTGACGGCTTTCATTGCTTCTTCCACCACTTCCGCTCATCAACTGCAGGTAGTCGATGATGATCAGATCCAGACCGTGCTCTAACTTGTACTTACGGCACTTGGAACGCATCTCTGTAATAGAAATACCCGAAGTATCGTCAATGATCAGTTTTGATTTTCCGATCGTACCGGCACCTTCGATCAGTTTTTCCCAATCCGAATCTTTCAGGTTTCCGGTTCTCAGTATCTGCGCATCCACATGAGCCTCCAAAGAGAACAGACGGTTTACAAGCTGTTCTTTGGACATCTCAAGACTGAAGATGGCAACGGCCTTCTCCTGACGGAACGCCACATGCTGGGCAATGTTCAGTACAAACGCTGTCTTTCCCATAGACGGACGCGCCGCCACCAGGATCAGATCCGAACGCTGCAAACCGGAGAGTTTGTAATCCAGATCAATGAAGCCTGTCGGAATTCCGGTTACCGTTCCTTTTGTCTTGGATGCTTTCTCGATCACTTCCAAAGCATTTAACACAACCTGCTTGATCGGCGTATATTCCTGGCTGTTGCCATGCTGTGCCAACTCAAAAATCCGCTTTTCCGCAGCATCCATGATCACATCCAGCGGTTGATTCTCCAGATAACAGTTGTTTGCAATCTCTTCATTGATCTTGATCATCTTCCGAAGAGTTGCTTTTTCGCGGACGATCTCTGCGTAGTACTTAATATTTGCCGAGGTCTGGGCGTTGACCAGAAGTTCTCTTGCAAACTCCAGTCCGCTAACCTCCGGCGGAGCATTTTTCTCTTTCAAATGCTCCTGCAGTGTGATCAGATCCACCGGCTTCCCTGCCTGAAACAATTCTACCATCGCGTCAAACAGCATTCCGTATGCACTCTGATAGAAATCCTCCCCTGTAAGCATCTCAGCTGCGACCATAATTGCATCTTTATCCATCAGCATGGCGCCCACAACCGCCTGCTCCGCTTCTGTGCTGTGGGGCAATATTCGTTTAATCGCTGCTTCCATAAACTCTATTTCCCCTTATGCTTCTTTCACGGAAACATTCAACTCTGCTGTCACTTCCGGATGCAGTTTTACAGATACGATATGTGTTCCCAGTGTTTTGATCTGCTCTTTCAGCTGAATCTTCTTTTTATCAATATCCAGATGCATCTGCTCTTTGACTGCCTCTGCAATCTCCTTGCTGGAAACAGAACCGAATGTTCTTCCGCCTTCACCGACTTTCATGGTAAGTACGACTTTTCCTGCTTTGAGTTCCTCTGCCAGTTTTTTCGCTGCATCCAGGTGCTCCTGTGCAACCTTGGCTTCATTGTTCTTCTGCAGCTTCAGGTCATTGAGATTTTTCCCGTTTGCTTCTACCCCAAGCTTTTTCGGCAGAATAAAGTTTCTCGCATATCCGTCATTTACATTGACAACCTCTCCTTTTTTTCCAAGAGCTTTTACATCCTGTAATAAAATCACTTTCATTTTATATATCTCCTTCCTCTATCATCTGGTCGATCGTTACCTTTAGCGCCTCGATCGCCTCTTTTACGTTTGTATGTTCAAACTGTGCGCCGGCTGAATTGATATGACCGCCTCCGCCCAGTTTTTCCGCTATGATCTGCACGTTTACTTCGTCTATAGAACGTGCGCTCAGGAAAATCCTTCCATTATACACTGTCAGCACAAAAGATGCCTTGATACCATTGATATCCAGCAGCTCATTTGCTGTCTGTGCCGCCAGTACCGTCGGACTTGCAATGTCACTCGGACACTCTGCAATGGCATACTGTTCTCTGTAGACCTCTGCCATACGCATCGCCTCTGCCTTGGCACGGTAAGACTCCATATCGTCCCGGAACATCTTTCTGACCCGGGTAATGTCCGCTCCGCAGCGTCTTAAATATGCCGCCGCCTCAAATGTACGGACACCGGTACGGTTCATGAAATTCCTCGTATCGATCATGATTCCTGCATACAGGCAGTCTGCCTCAATGGACGGCACCTTGATATCATCCACAATATACTGCAGTACTTCTGCCACCATCTCACAGGTGGAGGACGAATACGGCTCAATATAGGACAGGACCGCATTGTCGATCACCGTACTGCTCTGCCGATGATGATCCAGCACCGCAATGGTCTTAGATCTCTTTAAAAGTTCCGGACACTCTGTCATCTGTGGTTTGTTCGTATCTACCACCACGACCATAGCGCTGTCTGAAATATAATCCAGCGCTTCCCCAGAAGTCAGGAAAATATCTTTTCCATACACACTGCTCTGCGCGATCTCATCATACAGAGGTTTGATCGAGGTACTCACGTCGTTGATCACGATATGTGCCTTCTTTTCCAGAGCAACAGCAGCTCTGTAAATTCCCATACACGCTCCAAAGGAGTCCGGATCTGAAATCTTATGTCCCATGACAATAACCTGATCCTTTGCCACAATGAACTCTCTGAGTGCCTCTGCTTTAACACGGGCTTTTACTCTCGTATTTTTAGCTGTCTGCTCTTTCTTGCCACCAAAATACGTGATTCCTTTACAATCCTTGATCACCGCCTGGTCTCCTCCTCTTGCCAGTGCAAGATCGATCGCCATACGAGCATAATTGTAACTCAGCGCATAAGTTGCTGTATTCAGTCCTAACCCGATGCTCAAAGTAGCGGATCGGGCATTTCCGATGTTGACCTGCTTGACTTCTTCCAGGAGAGAAAACTTATCTGCTTCAAACTTACGGTAGCTTTCTTTTTTCACAACAAAGAAATATTTATCATTCTCCAGTTTTTTTACAATTCCGTCCACATCATTGATATACTTATTGATCTTTCTGTCGATCAGAGCGACCAAAAGAGACTGACGGACTTCTTCCACACTCTCCATCACTTCATCATAGTTGTCAATGTAGATCAGCCCGGCAATAAGCCTCTGATCTTCATTTTCACGGATGTAAGAATTCAGTTCTGTCACATCTCTCATATAAAGTGCGATAAAATACTCTTTTTCTTTCGGAATCTGCAGCATCCGCTCGCTCTCGCTGAAGCCCTCCAGGGAAATCCTGCGCAGCTCCACCTGATAATCCCGCTCCTTATATGTGATCTCCAGCTCATTTCTGGTCTCATCATCCTTCGGAAAAATTCCCTTGTTCAATTCCGGGATTATCTTCTGGATAAACTTTTCTCTTCCATCCACGATTTCCGAAAAACGGTCGTTCTTCCATAAAATATGTCCATCCTCCAGAATGATCGCATAGGGAACGGTCAGTTCCTTTAACAGCGTGTTCTGAATTCCCTTGTACTGTGTTGAGAACTGGATCAAATCTGCCAGAATAAGAGAGCGGTTGTAAAAATATAACAATCCAACGATCATTGCATAAATAATGACGAATACCGTCATCGTAAGTCCGGCTTTTTGATCCGTCATATACATCCAGATATTCATTGCCAACAGTAAGATCGTCATGATCAGCGGCCACTGCATGTACATCCTCAGCTGCCCTTTTAAACGCATGTTTTTGTTCTTCATGATTTCCTATCCTCTATCCATACTTTCGTTTGCACAGCCTCCCCATACGCTGTGATTTCACAAACTCAGTCTTAGTATACCACTTTTTTGTCTCCGTGTCAGCTTTCATCCACATCCGGTTCCTTCGGCCGATATATCTCACCGGATTCCCGGTCAACAGCAATTCCCTTTTTTTCCAGATGCTCATAGACATCCCCACGGAGAAGTGCATACAGCACGGAAACGATTGGAATGAAAACCAGCATTCCCACGATTCCCATCAGACTGGCTCCGATACTGACCGCTGCCAGCACCCAGATAGACGGAAGTCCCACAGAACTGCCCACCACTCTCGGATAGATCAGATTTCCCTCGATCTGTTGAAGAATCAGGAACATGATCACAAAAACCAAAGCCTTCATCGGCGCCACCGTCAGGATCAGAAATGCTCCCACTACGCAGCCAATAAATGCCCCGAAAATCGGAATCAGCGCAGTAAACGCGATCAGAACACCAATGAGCATCGCATATGGCATCTGCAGGATTCCCATACAGATCACAAACATCGTTCCCAGAATCACGGCCTCCAGACACTGTCCTGTCAGGAAATTCGAAAATGTACGGTAACTCAGAGAACAAACATCCAGAACCTTTTTCACCAGATCTTCTTTCATGTATGCATACATCACTTTCCGGATCTGAATATTTAATTTTTCTTTCTGCAACAAAATGTAGCACGCAAAAACAAACGCAATCACAAAGGTTGTAATTCCACTGGCAATCCTTCTTGCCACTACAAACGTAGAGCCAAGAACGCTGCTCGCTCCACTCGTAAAAAACTTCACGACTTCATTTATTATTTTGTCCCAATCCAGCGTCAGACTGTCCAGCCATTCCTTGATCTCCTTATTGTTATGGAAAATCTCTTCTGCCCAGCTCTGCGCTTTCGGCATAAATGACTGTATCCCTTTCCCGATTGATATAAAAGTGTCCCCCAGCTTCGGAAGCACTCCGAATACCACCAGCCCGATCACACTGACTACTACGATCAGCGTAATGATCAGACTGACCGGACGCGCCAGCCTCTGTGCCACTTTTTTATTTTTCATCATTTGATTTTGAAACAGCTTTTCTTCAAAAAAACTCATCGGAACATTGATCACAAATGCAATTGCACCGCCTAAAAGAAACGGATATACAATTCCCACTCCCTGTCCAAGCACATCCAGAATTAATGAATAATTCCACAATGCGATCAGAAGAATCACTGTAAACACGATCAGTCCCCGTATCTTTTTTAAATTTTCTTTGTTTAGATTCATACTTTACCTGCTCTTTCTGTCATTGTTCAGATTCTCTCCATGATTCCATCATTCTAACACAGAAGCTGCATTTGTTCCACTTTTTATTGCTCTTTTTATATAAAAAAACTCCGAACCTGTCACTGACAAGCCGGAGTCTTTTGTTCGTTTATAAAAGCGATTAGTCCTGTACGTATGGCATCAGAGCAATGTGTCTTGCTCTCTTGATTGCTACTGTAAGGGCTCTCTGATGTTTTGCACAGTTTCCTGTAATTCTTCTAGGAAGAATTTTTCCTCTTTCAGAAACGTACTTTTTCAGTTTTGCTACATCTTTATAATCGATTTCGTTATTCTCTTTTCCACAGAATACGCAAACTTTTTTTCTTCTGCGTGCAGGGCCTCTCTTTTTGAAGCCGCCTTCTGGTCTGCTACCTTTTTCGTAAGCCATCTTCATTACCTCCTGTTTTGATAACTATGGCTTTTGAAGTTAGTTAAACGGTAATTCTTCGTCGATTCCATCCGGAATGTTCATGAAACCGTCCCCTGCATCAATACTTGGTGCCGGGCCAGGTGCCGGTGAAGACTGGAATGAACTTCTGTTTGCTTCGCTTTCGGCTCTGCTCTCAGCAAATTCCTGATCCTCTACAATCACTTCTGTTGTGTAGACTCTCACACCGTCTTTGTTTGTGTAGCTTCCTGTCTGGATTCTTCCGGAAACGGAAATTCTCATACCCTGACGGAAATATTTCTCTGCAAACTCAGCAGAACGTCCGAACACAACACACGGAATAAAATCTGCAGTCGGTTCTCCATCTCTTTTGAATCTGCGGTCTACTGCTACTGTATATCTTGCAACTGCAGTTGCACTGTCACCCTGTGAATATCTAACTTCCGGGTCTCTTGTCAAGCGACCCACCAAAACCACTTTATTCATATATACCTCTCTTCTCTTATGCTTCCTGTCTTACGCATAAATATCTGAGTACGTTGTCCATGATGCGGATACGCTGTTCGATCTCACCTGGAACACTCGCGTCAGACTCGAAGTGTACGAAGTAGTAAAATCCTTCTTTCATTTTCTGAATTTCGTAAGCGAATCTTCTCTTACCCCATTCATCAACGTCTGTTACGTTACCACCGAAACGTGTGATCATCTCTTTAACTTTCTCGATCACAGCAGCTCTGGCATCGTCTTCGATTTTTGCGCTGACAACAACAGCTAACTCATACTTGTTCATGTTCTGCACCTCCTTATGGTCTCTGGCTCCCGGCTCCTCCGGGAACAAGGAAAATTGTGTCCGCTGATAATTCAGCAGTACGTCACAGTTTCCTATTCTACCATAAGAATCTGCTCGTTTCAAGACTTTTTCTTAATTTCTTTTGTATTCTTTTCTACCAGCCTGCGCGCCACCATGATCTGATGTCCGCATCCCTGACATTTCAGCCGGAAATCAGCTCCCACACGCAGCACCTCCCATTCACAGCTGCCGCACGGATGAGGCTTCTTCATCCGGATTACATCTCCCACATCAAATCTGTCTGCCATGTCCTACTCCTCTTTGATCAAAACTCCCTGCAGAAGAAATCTTTCATCTTCATTGACATTTGTACAAGTAGAAAGACTGACGATCTTGGAATTTCTGTCCACTCCCGGAGACGTCACATAATTGGACGTACTCTTACACTCTGCCAGATATGCTTCAAACTCTTCATCTGTCGTAATATTCAGGTTATAGACTTCTGCCGAATCCTTCACTACTCTTGCAGAAAAGACCTCGTAAGTCCGTGTCTTTCCGTCCGGTGTGTAAATATAGAAATACGGATGCGCCTTATAAAAATCTTCACTTGCATATTCATTCAGCTGGGAGAACATCTCTCCTCCGACTTTCATATTGTGTCCGTAAATAAACGTATTCCGGTCGCTGAAATCATTCTGATTGCGCATATCCATGAAAATTGCTCCCAGTTTGTTGTCATTTGCGGAAAACGTCTTTGTCAGATATTCGTTATTATCTGCACTCTTCACAACAGGATAGCTGATGATCGACGGCTGGTCAAAGCGCAGCCATGCCACGGTATCCGGATTTTCCTGCATCAATTTGTCGAAATCCACCTGAAACTTCGGAGCTTCTTCCACTCCCTCCCCAATCTTGTCGCTGACGATGGCAAGATTTTTGATCTCGTCATACTCCTCACCGCCAGTGTAGTACGGAACCATCATCATTGCCAGCTGATACGCGGAAAACACAAACACACAAAGTGCGATCAGAAGCACTGTCAGTGATAATGGATCCCAGCCTTTTTTCTTTTTACTTTTCTGCTGCTTTTTTTCTTTCATTTCAACCTCTTCTACCTGTTTCATTGTTGTTATTTTTTAAAATCCCAGAGACTCATTCACCAGGATCACTTTGATTCTTCCCGGAATCTGACTGTATCTTGTAATTAAGATCTGAGAACAGATACATCCCTGTTTCTTGCAGTCAAAACAGGTTCCGCCCGAAACACACGGCGTCTCTTTCTGAAACCGCTGCGCATTGATCGGCGCTGCCTCATTTCTTGCCCGGTGCAGTGCATCCTCCTGTGTCTTGACAACCTTGTTCATCCCCACGATCAGAAGAACATTCTTCGGACCATACGCATAGGCTGCCACCCGGTTCGCCACACCGTCGATATTCACAAGAACGCCGTCTTCACTTACTGCATTGGTGCTGCCCAGAAAGAAATCGACAAAAAATGCTTGATGCATCATTTCTTCTCTCTCTTTTGACGTCTCTGTCTGATCTCTGTCATATAACGTGTAATCTCCGTTTCGAATGACATCCATCAGTCCGGCTTCTGCCACGCTCATCGTTCCGCCCCAGCTGATCGTACTTCCCTTCGGCATCAGCTCCAGAGCTTTTGCGACTGCCTCTTCCTTTGTCTCTACATAATATGCATCCATATTTCTGCTCTTTAAGGCATTCACAACCCTTGCCCCAAGGACAGCGTTTCTCATACTTCTGACATCCATCCTGCATTCTCCTTTCTGATCTGTGCAAGCACTCCGTAGATTGCATATGCAACTCCAAACTCTTCATTGGACTTTGTGATATATTTTGAAACCGTCTTCACTTCCGGCATTGCATTCTCCATCGCCACTGTTGCTCCAAAATCCATAGACAGCATGGAATAATCATTCAGGCTGTCTCCAAGAACCATCACCTCATCCATCGTATACCCCAGTGATTCGATGTACTGTTTTAAGACCGGTCCTTTCTGTGCCTCCACTGCCGTAATCTCTAAGTTTGTCTTAAAAGAGGAAGCCACTGCCAGTTTTTTATTTTTCTCCAGTTTTTTGCTGATCCTTGCCAGCATTTCCAGGTCGTTGGAATACAAAAATACTTTGTAGACTGATACCTGCGACTCTTCCAGTTCTTGAAATTCGGAGATGATCTTCGTATTTTCTACGATTCTCCGATAGAGAGGGGAAGATAAAACAGCACTCTCATCCGTATCCTGACCGGTATCCATATGAAACAGCTGGATCTGTTTCAAAAAACTTTCTTCGATTTCTTTTTTCGTTCCGATCCGGTAGTCATAATCTCCGGAACTGAAAATGATCGAAACCGGAAATTCTTTCAGATTTTCGTAAATCTCCTCACACAACTCCATCGAAAGCGGTGCTGTACTGACGATCTGCTGCTTTTGATCCCGCACTTCCGCTCCGCTTCCGACAATATAATCACAGACAATATCTGTTTCTTTTAATTCTTCCATTGCGCCTTTAAAGTTTCGTCCTGTGGCGATCATAAAACGGATTCCCGCATCGCATGCCTCATGGATTGCTTTTAATGTCTCAGGCGCTACTTTATGGTCATTACCAAGAAGAGTTCCATCCATATCGCTTGCTATTACTTTTATCATGGTGTTCTCCTGCTTTCCATTCTTCTGATGTTATTGTTCCCACCAGTAATTTTCTGTTGTTTCATATGTCCATAAGAATTAGCATAATGACTGTCGAACAGAAAGTCAACGATTTTTCATCTGATTTTTATGACAATTTACGATTTAATCCCGGCATTTAACAATGTTTCCACTTCCTCCATCTGCCCGAGGATCTTCTGCTGCCGTTCTTCAAATAAAAGCCCTTTATTATACCGATAGTACGCATCGGATCCGTTTTCTTTGATAAACCACACACTGTAGTAATTCGCATTTAATTCTGTAATAAATGCCACCATCTCCTGGCTCTCTCCAAATGCAGCTTCCAGAAACGCAAACACATGCTGCAGCATACCGGCTGCCTCTTCTGTCTGTTCCTCCAGCCTCTCTGCCTCCGCTTCAAACTGTGCTTTGACTTCCTCATAAACCGCTTCTTTGGAACCGGATGACTCATTCACACGGATTCTGGCAGTTTCAAAAAACGCTTCTGCCTTCTGCATGGTTTTCTCTTCTGTGCGGGTCAGCTGCTCCGCTTTTTTTCCTGCTTCCAGATCCTGCGTAATCTGTCCGATCACCGTTTCCAAAGACCACTCTTTCTGATGCTCCCGATATAAAAGCATGTATTCATAAATTTTCGTGACCATTGCATCTGCCCGATAACAGGCTGCAAACGCCTCGCCAAGACGGCCGCTCAAAAGTCCTGCGATGCTCAGATGCTCATCCAGCGGCGCATTCTTGATCTTCTGAATTATGGACGGATTCCATTCTCCTTTTAACAGATCTTCCACTGCATAATCCTGTTTGTACTTATAATAAAGCGCCAGATAGTTTGCAAAATCTTTTGCGATCATCTTGTGCTGGATATACTGATAGACCACATCCCTGTCCACTGTCTTTTCCAACATCTCATACACCTGTATCAGTTGGGATAAATCTTCCCAGCCTCTTGCTGTCGCAAATACTTTTCCATCTACTGTATTCTCAATCCGATAAAAATTCTTTCTGCGGATTTCAAGATAAGAGATCACTGCCGGGTGGATTCCCTGACGATATGCATATTCTTTCCATACTTCGAAATTTTCCTCCACATCGATCCGTTTGATACGATCCAGTGTCACCACGTCAAATTCACGCACGGATTTGTTGTACTCCGGTGGATTTCCCGCTGTTACGATAATCCAGCCTTCCGGCACCTTCTGATTTCCAAATGTTTTGCCCTGGAGAAACTGCAGCATCGTCGGCGCCAGCGTCTCTGACACGCAGTTGATCTCATCCAGAAACAAGATTCCTTCCCGAATTCCGGTCTTCTCAATCTTGTCATACACAGATGCGATAATCTCACTCATCGTGTACTCTGTTACAGATACCGTTTTCCCACCGTACTCTTTTTCCTGAATAAACGGCAGCCCTACCGCACTCTGTCTTGTATGATGTGTGATCGTGTATGCTACCAGCCCGATACGGCATTCTTTCGCAATCTGTTCCATAATCTGTGTTTTTCCGATTCCCGGAGGTCCCACCAGAAAGATCGGTCTCTGGCGGATCGCCGGAATCCGATAATCTCCAAATTCATCTTTGGCCAAATATGCCTCAATAGAATCTTTAATTTCCTGTTTTGCTCGCTTTATATCCATGTATCTCCTCCCATTTCTGATTCTTCTATAATAAGTTTCAATGCCCAGGCCGGCACGTCCACATCCCGGTAATCCTCCTGCATAAATACAAATGCCGTCTTGTATGCCGGCATTTTCCCCGGATAGATTCCGTAACCGTCTGTAAAATAGAGCAGTCCCTTCAATTCTTCAAATTCATGATTTTCCAACATCTGATCCACATATGCAAATGCCGGACGAAAATCCGTCCCGCCCTCTCCGTACAACTTTAGATGCTCCATATATTCTTTCAATTCTTCTTTGCTTGTGATCTTTTGGTCGGACTGCACAGTCTCATCACACTGCAGGATATGAATGTTGGTCTTTTTAAAAAAGCTGTCCTCTTCACACAAAATGCCATATGTCTCTTCCAGAAATTTTCGTACCAGATTTTGGGAACAGGACATGGATGTGTCGATCACAATCACAAATTCTGCAACTTTTTTGACTTCTTTTGTTTCCTGCGGTTCGATCAGCGGCATATTTCCGTACATTTGAAGTCCATAACTGTAAAACGTATAATCGAACGTATCCGGATCCACACCGATTTCCTCCCGAAACACCGCAAATTTCCGTAAAAATTCCCGGTAATCCTGTCGTTTCCTGTTTTCGATTTTTACCTGATCCAGAAAATCTCCGGTCTGCCTGGATGCCTCTTTTGAAAATGTCTCCAGATCGGTCTCCATCTCTTCATTGATCTCCTGCCATTTCTGGTTCATCTGCGGGCTTGGCTTCTGATCCGGTTTTTGATTCTCCCAGTATCTGTGGTCATCCTGATAAAACTCCTGCTCCAGCTTCAACAATTCTTTCTCTTCTAACTCCCAGGCAGTCAGAATCCGATAGATACGCTCGGCATTCAGAACTTTTTTCTCTGCTTCCAGCTTCCGGTAGGTCTCCCGTCTGAGAAGACTCCTGGAAAATCGGACACTTCTGTGATAAATCCCATCTATCATATGCTCTGCTGCAATATCACAGCTCAAATTCCAATAGCGCCCGTCCATGCCCTGTTTGATAAAATGCCGGAAAATACAGTGAAACACCATGTGCAGATATCCCCGGTTCACAAGAATCCGATTCTGCCGGTACAAGCCCCCAAGCTGCTGCGGGTGAAAATATATCACTGCTCCATCCGTTCCAAAGGGACTAACAGACGAATCCATCTGATATACAAAACTGCTCAGCGCCACATCCAGAAAACGCATTCCCAGATACAGCTCATCCCTTGCAGCACCTAAAATACTGCTGCCGATCTGTTGAAGCTTTTCGGCTGCTTCTCTACTGTTTTCTTCTTCCATACGCATATATCCCTTCTATTATATTGTACATTTACAACACAAATTTTTTCTTTCTGACCGGCTGCATCTGCTGCCGTTCATTCATAAGCAGACTTAAAATCTCCGACTTCTGCTTGTCGGAAGCGCACTCGATCGCCATGTCCAGCCCCTCTGATGTCCACAGTTTTTCTCTGGAAATCAAGCGTATCCTTTCTGTCTGTTCATTCTTGATCAGATATGGAACGATTTCTTCCAGATGGGACCTGATATATCCCAGATAAGCTGTTTCTCCCCTTGTCGAAAGCCGGATGGGAAACAAAAGCCTCCCGAAACACAGATCAATGAGTACAGGCAGCTTTTCCATCACCACTGCCATAGAAAACAATTCATCATATTTCTCGTAATCCAACTCCTTTGCCAGAAAACACTGCCGGTAATTGTTTCCCGAACCATGATGCTGGGTATACAAAATCCGGGCTGGCGTATTCTCCACTGCTTCTTCATAATGCCCCGGGAATACCAACTCCGCTTTCTGACCGCCAAATGCTCCGTTTTCGTAAACGAAAGTCACATCCATTCTCTGCCACAGCTCTCCCAGAATCTCTTTTACACAGCTTTTACTTCCAAATTGCAAGTGAACAATCAGTTTCTGTAAATTCCCGCACACTGTAAACGCTCCGCTTCCGATCTGCATCAGATTGTCCGAGAACTCCAGCTTTTTTAAGTTTCTGCATCCATAGAAAATATAACGCCCGATCTCCCGCATGGTATCGGGAAAAACGACTTCCTCCACCGCATCGCCTGCAAGCAGTTTTTCCTCTGCCGACCTTTGTCCGATCTGATCCGTATCATATGTCTGTACATCAATCTCTTCCTTGTCTTTTCTTGCAGAAAACGCATAGGGCGCTGCCTTTATTACCGGTTTCCCCTCAATCTGCTCCGGAATGACAACCTGACTGTCTGTCCCGAAACACCGGACGATCTCTATCCCCTCTCCAGATACTCTGTAATGTATTTTCATAGAACTGCTTTTTTCCTCCTGCGGATTGTTCTTACTAAGAATTTAGTTTATCATGGATTGTCAAATTCAACAACTTAAGACAACGGTTAATGAAAGAATCCTGGAAAGTGTATGATACTGAAAAAACAGCCCTACCTTGCGATAGGACTGTTTTTCAGAAATAAGTTTTTCATGTATCGTTTGAGATTTTTTCAACTAACTGTTCGATCATTAATATATTAGCTGCCTATATCCCGCTATTCAGAACCCGAAGCAGCATATCCCCGGTTCCTACATTATATCCGCTTGCCGAATACACACCCTGCATTCCTTCTTTTACAACAAGAATCAGCGGCAGCTTATCCGGGTCCCCATACATTCTGCGCGCCAGTACATTGATATTTTCCGTTCCTTCATCATAGTACACCGCTGCTTTCGGCAGCTCTGCCTTTGTTTTTGCAAATGTCGGATCTGCCTGATCTTCTTTATGTTTCAAAATCAGATTTACCCGGCTTCCAAGCGCTGCAAATTCCTGACTTCTCTCACGGAGTTCGTTTAAAATATGTTCCGTTGGTTCCTTTCCAACCTCATGCCAGATAAACAACGAGGTTCCCTCTTTGACTTTTTGACTTCCCAAAATTTTTATTCCCTGCTCATCTTCTACCGCAAATTCTTCCAGCGGAATCTCTTCCAGCATATCCTTCAGCTCCGCTTTTCGAAGAGTCAGCTGGATTTCTTTTGTCTGACCATTTTCGATGTCAAATTCTGTGCAGGCAGCAAACTGGTTCCCGTTCGGCAGACGGTTTGTTGTGATCACACGGTATGTCCCCGCTTCCACTTCCAGCTTTGCCTCTCCCTGATATCCTTCCCCAAGCTGCAGGGTCTGCCAGAGATAACCTGTCTCTGATTTTTTCGCAATCGTCCAGTTCTGCATATAGACCCATCTCGTATCATCCCCGGATTTCAAATGAATCTGCGCTGTTTTTTCACATACTTCTTCTGTTTTTTCCGAGTTTTCCACATTCAAAAATGCGTTTTCCCCATAATACTGCATTTCTCCATCCAGTGGATTTAATCTTGCCGGAACGCCCAGTGTACGGCAGATCGCCACAAACAACACCTTCTTCGATTCCAGACTTGCCCTCTGATAGCGAAGCGTTCCCGCCGGGGTTGTTAAAAGCTCTTCATATTCATATGCCGGTTCTTCCTGAATATTTTTGCAGATCCAATTCCAGATCTCTCTTGGATTCTTCTGAAACTGTGTTTTCTGCTCTTCTGTAAAAAATGCCTGAATTTTTCTTCTGTACGCACTCTGCTGTTCCCTTGAAATCCTTGGATTTAAAACATATTTTGCAAAAATCTCCGAAGGAAATGTATGTCCCCATACACATGCCTCCTCAAGATGCTCCAAAAGTTCCTGCGCCTTACAGTCTCTGAAATCTTTCAGGCTCAACTGATCCAGAAGCGCCTTTTTCCAAAGTGCATTTGGTGTTTCTGCATCGAGAAATTTTTGAATTTCCTGATGATTTCCCTTACTGTTTTCCAGTGCGTTCCCTGCTTCTTCTCCAAAGAAACTGTTTACTTTCGCAAGCCGCTTTTCTGTCGCCTGACGGAATTTTTGCGCACCTGTCTGCTTCTGCTCTTCTGTCGGTCTTTTCGTGTTGACAGGAGCATCCGAAGGTGCGATCATATCGAACGCCACCCACTCCTCTGCTGATTTTTCTGCTTTTTTTCCTGCAAGAACCAGTGTCTGCGCAGAAATTTCACGCGTATCCAAAATGGCAGTCACATGTCTATCTTCCTTCCACACGGAAACAAACAGGCTTCCTTTTCCGGTCCTGAGCACGACCTTCCCGTTTGCATCTGTTTTCTTTCGGGAGATTGCAACCAGTTCTGCATAATTCAACAGTTCAAAGCTAACTTCCGCATCTGCCACAGGAGTTCCGTCTTCTTCTGTCACAAACAGCTCCAGATCAACTGTTTTTGCATATCTGGAAAGCTGGTTCACCCCTGAGGTCACATCCGGATGTTCAATCACATCTCCGTCTGCCTGTTGTGAACCGAAAATTCTGGAATTGATCATCATAGAGCGGGAAGATGCATTGACGAACCATCCCAGATCCAGAATCTCTTCCGGCTCACAGGCTCCCAGAAAATGCCACGTTCCTTCACACCATACTTCGACCCAGGCATGATTGTCATCGCAATGTGCCCAGCGGTGCGCATATACCTGCCTTGCCGGGATTCCGATACTGCGCAGCGCATTTACCGTAAATACCGACTCTTCTCCGCAGCGTCCGATCCCGTTTCGATACACGGCCTCTGCAGAGATGGTACGGTCATCCGTTGCCTGATAAGTGGCTTCTTCGGCACACCAGTAATTTGTTTCCAGAATCGCTGCTTCCATCTGTTTTCCTGCAACTCTCTCCTGTAACTGTGCGTAAAATAAAGGTCTGCAGGAAGTAATTCCTTCGGTATTGACACGGTGGAATACCACATTGTCCAGAAAAATCTCATCCGGAATCCGGGTTTCTCCTTTCCAGATCTGTTCTTTTCTTAACTGTGCACCATGTGCTGCAAACTCTCGAAACATCTCGTAGGAATAATCTGCCACATCACTAAACGGCATATTGGCGTATAAATATTTTAAAAGCAGTGCAATATCTGCCGGCTCTGCATGAATCCTGGCCTCAATCTCTTTTCCTGCTCTCTCAAATTTTTCCGTGAAAACAGCAAACTGCCTCCGGATATTTTCTTCTGTCTCTTTTAAAAACATGTCTCTTCTCCTCCTGCCAACAGATAATACAAGCTGGATGTTCCCGCAGCAGTCGCTCCCTGCGGCTGTCCCTGGTACAACGGATTGTCTGTCCATGCGGTTCCCGCGATATCCAGATGGATCCACGGACGTCCCTGGGCAAACGCCTGAATGAACAGACCTGCCGTGATCGTTCCGCAGTAATCCCGTCCCATATTTTTGATATCCGCAATCTTACTTTCGATCATCTGTTTCTGTTCTTCAAAAATCGGAAGTCTCCAGTAGCGTTCTCCGCTTGTCTGTGCTGCCTTTAAAAATGCTCCGCAGAACGCATCGTCATCTGATAACAATCCTGCTGTGGAAAATCCAAGCATTCCCACAACTGCACCAGTCAGTGTCGCAATATCGATCACCCGGTCTGCATGCTCATCCTTCACCATATATGCCATAGCATCGGCAAGGATCAGACGACCTTCCGCATCCGTATTACAGATTTCAATCTTCTTTCCGCCATAGGAACCGATCACGTCTCCCGGAACCAGCGCAGACGGGCTGATCCTGTTTTCACACATTGGGATTACGCCGGTTACATTGACCTTGACCTGATTTGCTGCAAGTGCATAAATTGCCGCCGCAACTGCCGCACCGCCTGCCATATCGCCTTTGATCCCCATCATGGATCCTGCCGGTTTCAGACAGTACCCGCCGGTATCACAGGTCACTCCCTTTCCAACCAGTCCGGTTACCGGTGCCTCTTCGTCCCCACGATAGCGCATTACCAGCATACACGGTGGATTCTCACTGCTCTTTCCCACACTGGTCAGCGCTTCCATGCCCATTGCATTTAATTTACTGTATACGATCAATTCACATTCTACAGATGTTTCTTTCATATGCTCCATGATCTCTCTTGCAAAGTCCATCGGATGAAACAGATTTCCCGGTGCATTCACCATATTTCTTGCCCAGCTCTGTGCCTCTGCCAGAGAAATCCCCTGTTTTAATTCCCCCTGTGCTGCCGGATACAGATTTTCATCGATTCCAGTCAGTGTCACATCCGGAATTTCTTTCGGTTCCTCTCCCGGAAGACAGATTTCATAAGCTCCGGTATAAATTCCTTCGATCACGGCGCTGACTGCCCGCACACCTGCTGCTTCAAGAAACGGACGGATGTCCATCTCATACGCCTTGATCCCCATTCCTTTCACCGCGCCGGCTGCTCCTGCGGACAGTTCCTGAATGTTACGGATCGTAAGCGGTTCCTTCCCCTGTCCGATATAAACCGTCAGATTCTCATCCAGACCGCCCACTCTGGATACTGCCTGATAATCTGCTGACACGTATGTCAGATTTTCTGCCTCTTTTTTTCCGATAAATGCCACCCGTACGGATGCCTTTTTTTGTTCTGCTAATACAATCACGTTCGTCATCCTCCTTCTATGTCAAATGTTTGAATCCTTTTCCTGCTACTTTTTCCGCTTCTGTAATAATCACCAGTGCTTTGTCATCCACTTTGTGGATCCGCTTCTGCAAAAGCTCGCATTCCTTCTTTTCTGACACGCACATCACCACACGCTGTACCTCACTGGAATAACCGCCTTCTCCTTTTAATACGGTCACGCCGATCTTCCTGTCCAGAAATACCTGACGTACCTTATCGGTAGATTCGGCAATCACGATCATCAGATTTTTTGCATCTGCATTCTCCAGCATATGATCCATGAACATTCCCGAAATATACACCGTCACAACCGCATATAATAAGCTTTCAATATTACGATATACCATTGCAGAGGCAAGTACAACCGCAATATTCAATCCCGAGATCCAGGCGCCTACCTGAAACTGCGGATTGCATTTCTGCATGATCAGTCCCAGAAGAGAAATGCCCCCGGTGTTGGACTGTCCCATATGCACCAGCGCCAGACCGATCCCCATCATGGCTCCGCAAAACATAGCCGCCAGAAGAGGATTTCCTTTGTATACCGGAATCCTGACGATCACCAGATCTGTCACAATGGAGAGCAGAGCGGTAGACGCCAGGGTGCGAAACACGAAAGAACGCGGAAAATATTTTTTGACCACAATGATCAGAAGCAGCGGAATATTAAATACAAAGACAAACAGACCGATCGGACATCCTGTCAGATAATTGATCAGGATCGCAATGCCGCTTGCCCCTCCGGGTGCAATCTTGTGCGGCGCCGCAAAGCTGTTGATTCCAACCGCATAAATAAAAACGCCTGCCAGATTTAACAGCACACAACGGATGATGGTCTCTTTTTCTGTCTTCCAGTTTTTTGCTTCCACCTTGAACCTCCTGTAGAAAAGGGATGTCTGAAAACCTGTATCCCTATACAAATTTCCAGAACATCCCCTTCTTTTAATATTGAATACAAATCATCTGATGTCCGTCTACTTTTTTTACCGAAAATTTAACGTATTTGCCTTCCTGAACAAAAGAAAGCGGCGTTTCATCCGGAACACTTCTGACTTCTTTTACCTGTTTTCCATCTGTATTTACCTGAATTTCCAGATCATACAAAGGAATCTTGTCTTCTACGGTATAGATGTCTTCCGATCTCTTCTCCGTAATATAATGCAGGATATGCAGAACATCTCTGTTTTTCTCTTCCTGCGCATTCAACTGAATATTCAGTGTAGACGGGCCTTCATATCTGACCAGCTTTTCTCCGATGAAATATTCCAGCGCATCTTTCACCATCAGCTTGCACCATCTTGCCGCATTTTTACGGTACAGTGCAAAAACCGGGTGGGAGAAATACAGCGCATTGTTCCAGATCGTCACCCCCGGGCTTCCCACTTTCCCGGAAGACGGTGCATGCTGGTGTGAACAGAAGGTGTTTCCTTTTCTGTCAAAATACGGCTCTATCTTATCCATAAGCACTTCTGCATGTACCGGTTTTACATCATATCCTCTCAAGTACATGACAAACTCTTCTTTTGGCAGATCTTTTCCGATCACGTCATTCGGCATCACAAATTCTCTGTAATATTCCGATTCCTTCTCAAATGCCACACCGTAAATGCTCTCACTTCCGTCTTTTGGCAGACAGGAATCAAAAGAACCGATCACATGACCACCCTGTGCCAGATATGCTTCCATCTTCTGTTTCAGATCTTCATTATGATAAATGCAGTCCGGAAGAATCACTACCTGATAATCATCCAGCGGCATCTGACTGTCAATAATATCAAACTGATAGCCCAGCTCCTGCAGGATACGCACCGTTCCGATCAAAGATGGTGACAGAACAGAATCCTTTGCATCCTCCGGATAGAATTCCTCCGGTGTGATCACTGCGATCTCCGTCCGTGCTTTGACATCCCGGCAATACGGCTCTTTTTCCTCTACGCTTTTGTAAACATTCCCGATCAGGTCGTAAGCGCCTTTGGAGAGCACACCTCTTGGATGAAGCTGATCTCCGATGGAGCATCCTGCTCCCACTGCCAGCATATGGAAACATTCATATTCCAACGCTGCCTGATTTTTCAGAGAATGGAAATCTCCCCAGTATGTATGGAATTTTCCGGTCATTCCAATCATCTCTTTTCCGAGATTACGGGCATATCTGCTGGTTGCCGGGAAGTGATCATATCCCCAGCCGCCGCTTGGCAGAGATTCCAGCTCCAGATGGCTGTATTCTTTAAAACTGTTCTTGCTTCTTGGTCCCACATGAGATCCATTGTAAAAGATCGTTGCCTCCGGCGCCATGCTGTGGATAAATTCGCTGATCTCCGTCTTAAATTCATCCAGCATATGCTCTGCGTACCGCATCCGTTCCACTTTGGATTCGGTATCCATTCCAAGCTCCTGCATCTTCCTCACACAATGCTCACACTTGCAGTCTACCTGGAACAGAATATCCATAAAAATTCCATCCAGATTTTCCACGCCGATCACCTCGATCATATCCTGAAGCTGATCCTTGAAAAATTGTCTGTAACCGCTGTTCAGACAGATCGTGTGATAAAAATGCGGCGCCGGAACTCCCTGGGTATCAATAAATTCTCCATTTTCATCTACTGCAAGCCACTCCGGATGCTCGCGCATGATTCTTCCATCCCACTGTGCAGTTGTATAAACCGGCACTTTGATCCCTCTCTTATGACACGCCTCGATCTGCTCCAGTAAAAAGTTTTTGTTCTTCAATCCCGGGTGGATGAGCTCCGGAAATTTTTTTGACGGATAGTACAGCCATCCATGATGACATCTTGCAAAACATGTAATGGAATCTACATGTGCTTCTTCCAATGTTTTTGCAAATTCTTCTTTGTCAAAATCTGCTGCGATATCCGGTATGTACTCACTTGTATGAAAATCCAGATGCACCTGTCTGTATCTGATCTTGCTCATTTTATTTTCCTCCTCATGCCTATTCTTTCACAGCTCCCGCTGCCAGACCGCCTTCTACTTTTTCCTGGAATAACAGGTAGATCACAAGCGGAACAGCAACTGTGATCACGATTGCCGCCATCAGCGGGCCATAATCACTTCCACGCTCTCCGTTGAAGTTCAACAGTCCCAGTGCGATCGGCTTTAAGTTCTTGTCATTGATGAACAGAAGCGGGAACAGAATGTTGTTCCATGCACCCAGGAAGTTAAAAATAGAAATCGTGGAAATTGCCGGTACTGTCATCGGCAGCATCACATTTTTATAAATCTGGAAATAGGTTGCTCCGTCGATCAGAGCTGCTTCTTCCAGAGAACGGTTCACACCCTTCATAAAGTTGGTCACGACCAGAATACTGAACGGAAGGCTGAATGCCACATAGATCATAACCAGCGCCGGGATATTATTTTTCAGATTCAGCGCTCCGATAATGTAAGAAACCGGAACAAGTACAGTATGTACCGGAACCATCATTCCCAGCATAAAGAATAACAGTAAAAATTTGTTGCATTTAAAATCAAATCTGGACAGTACGTAGGCTGCCATTGTAGACACGATCGCAAGTACGATCACTGTCGCTCCTGCCTGAATCAAACTGTTTAAAAAGTAGTGACTCATGTTGGCACTTGTCCAGGCTTCCACATAGTTGGACCATTGCGGGACTTCCGGCCAGGAGAATGGTTTCGCAAAAATTTCTACTTTTGTCTTAATGGAAGACAAAAGGGTAAACAACATCGGGGTTGCAAACATCAGCGCTGTCAAAATCAGCAGAATATACATGATCACACTCTGCAGCGTAATTTTCTTACGAGTTTTTACTTTCTTTTTCATGTGTTCTTCCCCCTACTCCGCTTTCTTTCTGTTTGTGATCAGATTGCTTCCAACCGTACCCACAATACAGATCACCATGATAATGATTCCGATCGCGCTTCCTACTCCGTAATGGTTGTACTTAAACGCCTCATTGTACATCAATGTTGTCGGAAGGTTGGTCAGACCGTTCGGTCCGCCTCCTGTCATGGCAAATACAAGATCGAATACTTTGACAGATCCGATGATATCCATCAGAATACACATTGCCAGGATCGGTTTCAGCATTGGAACTGTGATCTTAAAGAATTTCTGGATCGATGTTGCTCCATCGATCGCTGCCGCTTCATATACATCATCCGGGATGGTCGTCAGACCGGCTAAAATAATAACCATGTAATAACCAACACCTGCCCAGACATTGACAAATACGATCGTATTCATCGCTGTTGCAGGATCTACCAGCCATGGCATCACCAGATCGCTGAGTCCGATCACTTCCAGCAGAGAGTTGAAAGATCCGGTCGGCATGAAGATGAAATACCACATCAGACCAACTGCAGTCAGCGGGAATACAGTCGGTACGAAGAACAACGCCTTAAAGATCCTGTAGCCTTTACACTTTGTATTGATCGCAACTGCCATCAGAAGTGCGATCGGGGTATGACAGATCACACTGATGATGACCATTCTTGCCATGTTCTTTAAAGAAAGAATAAAATCTGCATTGTGAAATGCATCGATATAATTTTTCAGTCCTACAAATTTCGGCGCAGATCCTGCAATTCCGTTCCAGTCAACCAGAGAAAAATAGATGGAACCGATAATCGGAATAATCTGAAATACCAGATAGATCACAAGTGCCGGAACAAGAAACAGCATAATGCCCATTCTTGTCTTTTTACTTTTTAACTTTATCATCCGAAAACCTCCTGTTCTTTAAAAAAATGCCCTGCACAAAGCTGACAGGGCATTTTTGTACGTCCTATTTTATTGATACCTATTTATCAATCTCACTCTGAATCTCTTTTGCAACGCTGTCCGGTTTTTCTCCGGTGAACATGCTTGAGATAGAGTTTCTTGTTCGATCCTGCATAGAAGCCAGCGGATCAAAATCAAATACATCGACTCCGATTCCCTCAGATGTTCCGCCAAGCTCTACATTTTTGGCAAACAGTGGAGAGATCGCACTTTCATCCAGATCAATGTCTGTTCTCGGAATCAAGAAGGCTGCTTCCTCTGCAAATCTCTTCGCTGCATCTTTGTCTGTCAGCATTTTTACGAGTTCCAGTGTAAGCTCCAGTTCTTTTCCTTCCAGTTTTCCGCTGATCATATACGGAGACAATGTCTGCATATCTTCATTCTTAAACTCCGGTTTTTCTTCAAAGTATGGGAATTTTGCAACTTCAATGCTGTCACATACCGGTGTCTCTGCCGGATCTTCAAAAGTTCCGATATTCCATGGACCTGTGATTACCATCGCAGCTTCTCCCTGCTGGAACTGTGTCATTGCAATATTGTCTGTCATACCTGCTGCATTTTTGTCAAATGCGCCTGCATCGATCAGATCCTGTACAAACTGGAGTGTCTCTACCACTTCCGGATCTGTCCATTTCATGTCTCTGGAACCTAACTTCTTCGCAGCATCTGTTCCGAGCCATTTGTAGAATATCTGATCATGAAGATGTCCTGCCATATAAGTTGTCTGTGTTCCCATTGCGATCGGGATCACACCGCTGGCTTTTAACTTCTTGATCGCATCCAGAAATTCTGTCCATGTTTCAGGGAATTCCTTCACGCCTGCTTTTTCAAACAAATCTTTGTTGTAATAAACTCCGATCAGTCCGGATTCCATCGGAATCGCATAAGTTCCTTCTTTTCCAGGCACCTGATAATAAGAGAGCGCTCCCTCTGTAAATCCGCCGCCCCATTCCGGATCTTCGTCTAAATATGGCTGTACATCCAGGATCAGCCCGTTATCGATATATTCTGACAGATTGGCAACACCCTGGATACGGAAAATATTTGCCATTGTTCCAGATGCAATATCTGTCGATAAAATATTGTTGAATGCAGATTCATCCCCCTGTGAATCATCAACGATCGTCACTTCCGGATGTTTCTCTTTAAATTCATCCAGAATATCATTGTAGATATCCACCTGCGCTGTCGTTCCTGCCATTCTTGTCAACAGACGAATCGTAATCTTATCGCCTGAACCTTTTTCGTCTCCGTCCCCTTTGCTTCCGCATCCTGCCAGAAGTCCCACGCACATCACTCCTGCCAGCAGCGCCGCTGTGATTCTTTTCAATTTCATTCCTTTTTCCTCCGTTTTCCTTTGAAACATTTATGTGATGCACCTAGTATAGAAAATAAGCGGGTTTTTCACAATGTTCATTTTCTATATTTTTTGTTCTTTTTCAATATGGAATCTCAAATAAACTTATTTTGACATTTCTTCCTATATTCTCTATAATGATTTTAATTCTGTTACATCGACTATACTATGGAGAATTCCTGCAATGAAAAAGATCAAACACAACAAAAATTCCATCAGCTTTAGCTTTTTCCGAAGCATATCCATGACTTCTATCCTGTTCATGGTTTTGCTTTTTTTAGGGATCTCCGGTTTATTTCTGAAGCATTCTTTTCGACTGGAGGGAAGAAATGCTCTGCAGCAGCTCAGCTATATTTCCGGACAGTTTCAATATTATCTGGATGCCACGGAAAATTATTCCAAAACTATTCTGTCTGATGACACTGTACAGGAATATATGAAAGACTATCTTGCCGCAAAGTATTCTTCCAATGCAACAACCAATGTCAAACAGCATATCCGACAGATCATACAGTCTACACCGTTCATCCATTCTGTAAGTCTGTATTCCGATCAGGGACTTCTTCTGGTATCTACCGAGCCGGACTCAAGTCAGATGAACCTCAGTGATCCGGCTCTTTCTCCTGTCTGGCAGGTTGGTATGAAACGACACCTAAACGACAGACATAAAGAGGTAAAAGTCCTCTCCTACATTCGCCCGTTCTATAATATCAATTCCGGACGAATGCTCGGATATGTAGAGCTTTCCATACCGGAAACACAGATTTCCGGTATTTATAAACAATACAATACAACCAATGAACTGTTTCTGATCGATAAAAACGGACAGGTCCAGAGCAGTAACGGCAGTCCCGAACTGGACAGCCAGTATGAATATATGGATCTCATTCTTAAAAATCTGGATTCCCAGTATTTTTTTGCAGGCGGAAATCTGTTGTTTTTCACACCTTTTTCTACCCTTGACTGGTATGTTTTAAACCAGATTCCGATCGTCAGCTTTTTGGCGCCTCTGTTCGCGATATTTTGCCTGTCTCTGCTGATCGCCGCACTGGTTATGGTGCTCTGCGTATTTGCTTCTCACCATATTGCACAGAAAGTCACTTATCCGTTAAGCTATCTGATCTCGCATATTCAGACAGTCAAGGAGGGAAACTGGGTTCCAATCCGTGAGATTCCGTGTAATGACGAGGTTGCTTCGCTTCTCAGCTCTTTCAACAGTATGATCGCGATCCAGACGAAAATGAGAGACGACCTGATCGAAGCCGAAAAACTCAAACAGCAGCTTTCCCTCAACCTCCTTCAGCAGCAGGTAAATCCTCATTTTCTTTACAATACTCTGGATAACATCTGCGCTCTGGCGGAGCTTGATGAAAAAGAAACTCTGATTCAGCTTGTTATGAATCTTTCTTCTTTTTACCGCTCCAGCTTAAGCAATGGAAAGATGCATATTTCCATCGGACAGGAACTTCTTGTTTTGTCATATACACTCCCCTGAAATCATTGTCATTTACTATTCAGCAGCTTCAACTTCTTACAACACCTTCACCGGTTCATACACCATACTCCGATTCATACCAAATCTTTCGCAATACTGATAAAATTCTTGTGAAACAATATTGAAAAAAGATGTATGATACCCCATTTTCTGCTCTGTCAACACATCCCCTGTTTTATAGACATGGGTTTGATCTTTCAAATAATTTTTGTCCAACACCAACTTCTGTACTGGATTTGGAATTCTTATCATTGTTTTTCCACATTTGGGACAAGATATGATCGGCTTGTTTGTAATTGCTTCCATCGGCAATGTTTCCGCAAAGTATAATTGATATAAATTTTTTATCACTTACTTGAACAGATGTCCCTGGTACTTCAAAAAAATCTTCCGCTTGATAAGGAATTTCATATCCATTCAGAAATCTCAATAAACCAAACTTATTTTTTTACAATAACAATGCTTAATCCTCATATAGCACCTTATAAGACAGCAGGATTCTTAGAATCCTTGTATCAAATATTCTGTTCCATCCTGCCATCTTTCCATATTTCTTTTAAGCTACTTCTTTTTAATCAAACACGATTTTCTTAACAATTTTAGAGCGTTTGAAATAATAAACGGTTGCAATTCGTTTGTCCATATATTGACTTAATTCTGCTCCTGATATCATAATCCTATATTTTTTCTCTGCTCCTTTTCTTCCTTCCTGTAACCTGACAGTTCCACATAAGCACTTATCATTTTTATGTTCTTTCATAACAAACTCACTTCTGTCACTTAATAGAATAGCTTTAAAATTTGCCATATTAACTGTGTCTTTATACCTCAATCGTTTCTGTTGAATTCCTTCGCATAAATCAATTACAAAAAAGAGGAAACGAGAAAAGTAGTAGATTGTCATACAGAAAATAACAATCCCAACTATCACACCCGCGATAGCATCTGCTGTTGAGTCATCATTTATTACATTGAAAAAAATTCTTTGACTGGTCCAACTCAATACCACAAAAAGCAAAAAATCTTTTATTACAAAGCCAATATACATATTCTTAAGTTTCATAAATATTATTTCCTTTCTTACATGTTACCATCTCATATAGAAAACTCTCTTTCCTCCCCCTTTAGGCTTATCAACTGGTTGACTTCCTGAAACGACATTATTTACAACATTTAGCAAACTGCTCGTCCAATCTGGCTTTGAATGCTTATATACCATCTCTCCTAATTTTTTTGTTTCTCTATCTAACTCTGCTTTTCTTCTTGCAATAACACCTCGTTTACCTCCCGCCTTTGCTTTGTTATAGTCACGAATCCTATTTCTCATGCGCCTAATCTTTCCTTTTGCATAAATACTATCCTTCTTCTGATAGTGAGTTCCTCCTGATATTGATATTCCAACATTTATTACTGAATTTGTGACATCCCAAGCTGTGATTCCTCCAGTTTTACTCTTTTTCCATAAACTATATCCTTCTGTTATTCCAGCAATTACCCCTTGACCTATTGCCTGTCCAACTGCACTTCCTAATGGTCCAAATCCACTAACGCTTAATGCCCCAGAAACAAAACTTGAAGCACCTACTTCTACCAAGCCATCGTTCCATTTTTCGTCCGTTACAATGTTAGTTGCAATTGTTGTTATCATACCAAAAGCTGCAGAAGCTGCACCCACTAAAACACAATGCAATATTTTTCCATCATCATCTTTTCTTTGAATGGGATTGCTGTCACAATATAAATATAAATTTTTCGCTGTTGAATCAACATTTACAACTAGCACTTCTAAAACATCTGGCGATAACATTCTTCCCGTCTCCGGATCGTAATACCGACTATTCAGATAGTACATTCCCAGTTCTTCGTCATAGTAGTATCCCTTGAAACGGAATGGATTCCTTCTGCCCAGTCCATTCGAACTGTAATCCGTCAGATTCAGCAGTTTTCCCCAGGAATTATACTCATATTTTACAAGTTCCGTTCCGTGACTGTCAAGAATTCCCAGAATATCCCCAAAAAGATTTTTGCGGTAGAAATACATCTCATTCTGATACTTCATGGCAAACACATTACCCTTGTCATCGTAGAAGAAATCGATCCTGCTGCCGTCACTGGACGTCTGCATCAGAATGGCCGAACCATCCAGATAAAAGTCTGTCGTAACGCCATTGACCGTCTTTCGGATTCTCTTTCCGCTGTCATTGTACATGCAGTACATATCCAGTCCGGCGCCTGTGATGTGCTTCAGCTGATGTCCTTTTTCCCATTCCATCTGCATCCCCAGATACTGGAGCGGATTTCCCATGGCATCATAAGTAATTGCCTGTCCATTGTAGAAATGAAGCTGATCTCTCCAGCCTCCGGTCTGATACTCAAATGTATCGGACTTCCACGGTGCTTCTGTGATCACTGGATTTTCGATATAACGGTACTCGTCTCTTCTGACCATATTTCCACCCACATCATAGGTGTAACAGATTGTCTTATTCTGCTTCTGATTATCTTCTCGTACCAGCTGGTTCAGTGCATCATAGTAGTAGCGGATTTTTCTTTCGCTGCCATCGGCGCTTCTCTCCACCATTGTTTCCACATTTCCACAGGCATCATAGGTGTAGGATTCTGCACGGTTTCCTTCCCGGACAGATGCAACCAGGTTTGTAGTCACTCCTGCCTCTTTGCCTGAGACGTATGTATACTCCTGAGTCGATGTATTCGTATCAGAGAAGTGATTGTGAGTACGGATCACACGTCCAAGGGCATCATATTCATAGGCAATCTTCTGGGCGCCGTTGATCTTGATTCCATATCCAAGTCCTGGTTTCTGCTGTTTCTCTACATCCCCGTAAAGGAATTCCACCTCATGTCCGACTCGATCTTTCTGATACGTATATCCTTTGACACGATTTTTCTCATCATACACTTTGCGAAGTTTCATTCCGTCAGAACGGTCTGTTCCTACCATTCTTCCGATCAGGTCATACTGGTATGTGCTAATCACTCCACTGCAAAGATCTTTGTGCCTTGCAATTTTTCCACAGCTGTCATACGTATTTTCAAACAGTTTTTCTTCTCTGCCGTCTGCGGTGATCAGATACTGTGCCGCAAGCTGTTCTTCCGAATTGTATTCATTTCGAACGGCTTCCCCTGTCGCATAGGTAATCCTGTCCGCAAGACCGTTCCGGCTTCGAAGCGTGGTGCGCTCCAGTTCTCTTCCTCCAACCGACACGGATTCCAGATTTCCAAACGGATCATACGCATAATCATACGTAAATCCATTGTGACCGATGGACGTCACTTTTTCGTTTTCATAGGTGTAAGAAACTTTCACTTCTTTTCCATCCACCATTCTCGCAACTTCTGTCATCTTATCCGTGTTAGCATCGTATGCATAGGAAGTGGCATTTCCTTTTGCATCTGTCAGCTTTGTCAGAAGACGGTTCTTGTCATCATATTCATAATGCACGGTATTTCCTCTGGAATCTGTGATCGTCTTCGGCTGCTTATAATCGGATGTGTATGTCATAGACGATTCCATGCGCTCACTGCACTCTTCCAGGATCCACCATTTGTTGACCTGGCTGTTTGACTGGTGGGCTGTCAGAATGATATCTGCCAATTTTTGATGGGAATAATCCATCACATCCAGAGACAGGTTTCCATCCTTACAGATGATCGCATATCCATTTCCCGGTGACACCTCTTCGAATCGGAACAGCTGATTTGCAGCTCCCGACATAGCCGTCTCCAAAGAAAGAATAGAAAAGCCTCTGTCGTTGGTTCCTGATTTTGCCAGCACTTTTCCCGGTGCGTGAACCGGCTCTAACTGATAATACGTGCCGTCATATGGCAGCAAACGATACTGCTGGTTCATCCCGCCATTGTAGTTGAACTGCACTGCCTGTGTTCCTGCTGCTGTCGAAGCATTCTTCACATCAATATATTGTCCCGAATGACGTACCCGGATATGATAAGTCCCTCCCGCTTTCGGAACTGCTGAAACAGTTCCCTCATCTGCCGGTTCAAAATACCAGTCCTGATGTTCGTTTCCTTCTTTTCGTGTATAACTCTGCACCGGCTGTCCGCTTGTGGTACTCTTTGGTCCATTTGTCAATGCTTTCTTATCTTTCGTTGCCTTGCTGGTGATCTGGAAACTTCCATCTGCGTTTGGATGCAGCTTCCATTTCTGTGCATCGGTATTGTTGTTTCCATAGATCTGGATCTTTTCTCCTTCTGCATCAGATTTGTTATTAAGATCCAGGCGGTATCCAGAGCCACAAAGAGGCTCAAACTGCATATATCCGTCTTTTCCATCGATCAGCTTCCATTTCTGCGCAGCACTTCCATTAAATGTATAAAGCTGAGCTGTTACTGCATTATTTGCTTCCCCGCCTTTCACATCCAGATAATTTCCAGAAACTTTTTCCCGGATATAATACACTCTGCCCGGTATGACTGCCCCAAGATGCTTTCCGCCATCTGCCGTCATCCGGATCGGCTGTCCTTTGTCATTGTATGTGAATCGATAACGGACTCCTTCGGAATTGGCAGCCTGAGTCAGATGATTTTTCGTATCGTACCGATATTCAAACCCCGTTCCATCAACACTTCCCATCTTGGTCAGACTTCCTTTTTTGTCGTATGAAAAACTCTCTTTTTCCGCTGCACTCACTGCATTGATCAGATTCCCGTCATCATCATACTGATAGCTTTCCCCATCATCTCTGACAAGCTGAACTCCTTTAAACAAGACCTGATTCACCTGATTGTAATACATCAGATACACATGGATCGCCTTGTATGTTTTCTTCGCCCCTTCATTTTGATCGTCTGTACTGAAGGTGTTGCTGACAAACTGCCATCCTTTGATATTTGGATTACACTGGAAATGATGCCATTTCACAGAATCATCCGTATAAATTACCGCTGCGGATAAAGAAAAATGTTTCTCTGGAATTCCAAAGCCCTTGACCCAGCAGCTCAGGTTAAAAATGTCTCCTTCTTCTCCGGTAATATTAATCCCCTGCATCAAATGGAGATTTTGTTCCATCTGTCCGTTTAATACCGCACATCTGCCTTTATCTGCAGTCATCACACTTTTGACCCCGGATGCCGCCGGATGGAATTCCCATTGATCCGGCGCTTCATTCGTACACCGTTCAAATCCCGGATTGTGGATCAGATTCAGTTCATTTGCCACATTTCCTGTTTCCAGCTGAACACCACTTACCAAAAGTGTTCCTCTTGCTCTTGTCATTCCCACAAACACGGAAATGGTTTCTTCTGCCGGAAGCTGGAATGTGAGAACCAGTCTCTCCCATCCGTCATCCACGTTTTTATCTGTCACATAGTCAATACAGCGTTCCCCCATGATTCTGGTCCGGTCTGCCCGGATTACGGATACAACCGCTCCCTGTTCCTGGTTTTCCGGGTTCAGCGATTCTGTTTTTACATAAGCAGACAACGTATATGTTCCAGCTGACAGATGCACATCCTGACAGATTCCTTCTTCTGATGTCAGCTCTGTTTTTGTCAGTTTCGCACTTTTTGTACCAATATATCCATCTGCATGTGTGATCGCTCCCCGTTTTCCATCTGACATACGACAGGTGTACCATCCGCCATCTCCATGAGACGGATCAAATGTTGGATTTCTCAGCAGACCATACACTGTTTTCTGAACAGAACCATCTTTACTCAGCTTATGATTTTTCATGCCGGATGTATAGTAAGAATAATTATTTGCAAATCCATCTGCATCCAGCACATCTGTCGGACGTCCCATATTGTCAAAATGCCACGTTGTTTTCTTATTATCTCCCGGACGTTCCATCTGACCATCCAATCCAGGTTCTTCAAAAATCGTAGTATTTCCGTTTTCATAGGAAATCTTTAATTCCTGACCCGGTGCATTTTTCTGTCCCGTTTCGGATACTTTGCTGACACGGGGTACCCGGAAATCATTTGTGTACTCGTAATTTACACGATAGCCATCCGGATTGGTCACACTGAGCAGTTTATGAGAACCATCATAAGTAAACTGGCTCTTACTTCCATCCGGATAAGTAATGGATGTCAGATTCCCCTGCGCATCATACCCATATCGGATCTCTCGCCCTTTGGTATCCTGAATAGCTGTTATCTTTGATTTCCCCTCATCCGTTGAATAAATGATATTTAAAAATCCACCTGACGCATCTGTAATATATCCCAGATAATTTCCCGCTGAATTCGGACCATACTGGTGTTTCACGGAATTTCCGTCCAGATCTTCGATGAATCGTAAAAATCCGTCCTGTCCGAATATATACTTCACTTTGTCTTTTGTTTCCATCGTGCGATAACGGTCATGTTCAGAACTTGGCGTCACTGTGATCGTCAGTCCCAGCCCATCCTCATCTTTCAGCTTATTACCGTCATTGGTATCTTTATAGAAATAATGTTTTGTTCCGTCTTCATCGATATACACATACGGATAATCTTTGATCCCACTTTCTTTCAACTCCTGCTGGCTGCTGAGCCTCCATCCGTACCCCATACGGGAAGAGGTATCCGCTTCACTGGAATTATACACATGACGGATTTCTGTTGTCATCGGACCTCCCTCTGTTGCCACATCCAGATGACTCCAGACAACATTTCCTGTAAAGTCATTCGTGTAACCGATTCCTGCGCGCCCTGCTGACTGCTCATGGTAACTCTGATAATCCTCCAGACCATTTACATTCCTGTAATAAAACACACCGCTTGGAAACTGTTCAGAAGAGATACTTGGTGAGTCAGATGCATAGAATCTCGCATAAGCACGGTTTGCCAGATTTTCATCATCTTCATATTTTGATTTCACCATAATTCCATAGTTTTTTCCTGTGTTATACCACTGACGCACCAATCTGGTCACATTGAATCCTATCGGTGTGATCGAAACTGTATTTCCATTGATTACCTGTTTTACTTTTTTATAATCCAGTATTGCACCATCTACTGCCGGCTGATTTCCCCAACGGACGCTTTTTTCATCCCAGCTGTTTTTTACTTCATAAGCAAGAAGCGGCAGCTCCGGATTGCTGTAGGATGAATATTCAAACTGCCAGATATACATGGTCGCTCCGTAAATGATCGAACCTTTTCCAATATCCGGAAGGTCTCGAAATCGAAGCAGCGCTCTCATTTTTCCAAGTTCATCACTTCGCCCTACCACGAAAGATCCATATGCATATACGTTCCCCGGATTCTCCGGTACATTTCCTCCTGTGAAAACATACGTATCTTCAATATTTCCTTTTGTTTTACTCGTCTCTGTCATTGGATCGATCACGATTGGATAAACACGTTCTGTGTCCTGCATCCATTCACGATCTGGCACAACTTTGATAACACTGCTCTCTGTGCCGATTTCTACTTGAAATTCCACCTGAAGAGACTGATTTCCTGCGGCATCATACATATACGGTTTCACCAGTCTGAAAATCCTTCCTGACTCCTGATTTTCCGAATCATACAGCCCAAGTCCTCCATCTTCTTCGCTTCGCAGCTCCATTCCAGGATGCGTCAGTTGAAAGCTCAATTCCTGTTCTGCCGCCTCTTTTCTGTTCAGTCGAATATTCTCTTTTAGCTGCTCTCCCTGGATTGAGTAATGCAGATCAATTCCCGGAAGAATTTCCTCATACACACCTTCTCCGTTTAAATGCGGAACACACATCATCTTTCGGATCTCATCCTCTTCTGACTCTTCCTCTTCTAAAACAGACACTTTCATATCCAACATTTCTGCTTCTTTCCAGAAATCTTCCTTTTCCAAAACACGAAATGTAGAAATTTCACCTTCATAATTCACGTTTCGTGTACTTTTTGTGTGTAAAAAAGGTGACAATCCCCATAAGATTTTCTTTCCGTCTTTCTCGATCGTTACCAGTTCCTTTGTATCTGACTCTTTTGCAAAACTTACACGAACTGCGGACGCAAGATTTCGATAAACTTCTCTCCCGTCTTCCTGTACAGCTTCCAGACGGTTATCAATTTCTTTCCACTGTCCGTCTTCTTCATAATGGACCGGAGCCGGATATACAGCTGCCGCCATTCCCTTCTGTGTCATCTGAAAATGTTTGACACAACGCTCTCTCTTTTCCGGTACTTCCCGTAAAATTCTATCTCTCATATTTACCTCCTGCCGAAATTCTCTGTATTCGGTCTTTCTATTTCTTTTTACACGTTTTGTGCACGTTTCGTGTAGTTATACAATACACGATTCGTGTTCTTTTGTCAAGCACATTTTGTGGATTTTTTATTTACTTTTTCCCACGTTTTGTGTATAATCATATTGTATTCATAAAAAGTTTTGATTTTTACAAAAACTTCCCAGCGCAGCAAAAAAGCTGCTTAGAAAGGACGTGTATGTTATGGCTGTATTTGCCAATATACTCAAAACACTGCGAACAGATAAACACTTATCCCAGCAGGAGCTTGCCACTCGCCTTGGCATCTCAAAGAGTGCAGTCAGTATGTATGAACAAGGACGGCGTGAACCTGATTTTGATATTCTGAATAAAATTGCAGATATCTTCCAGGTCGATGCAGACTATCTTCTCGGACGTAGTTCACTCTCTCACGAACCCGAACCTGTCACGATTGCCGCACACCTTGATACCTCTGACCTTACGCAGGCTGAGTTGGATGATGTTGAAAAATACATTCAATTTATCCGTTCAAAAAGAAAACAATAAAGGAGCATTCAGAAACGGCTATGCTGAACAAATATGAAGAACTGTTAGAAGAGGCTGCCGCCCAGAACATATCAGTAGATGAGAACTTTCCTTTTCATGGAAACTTAAAGGGATTGTATGTAGATCAAAATATCGCCCTCTCGGACCAATTGGAGACCTCTGCAGAAAAAGCCTGTATTCTGGCAGAAGAACTTGGTCATCACTACACTTCTGTTGGAAATATTCTGGATATCTCCGATCCTGCAAATGCAAAGCAGGAACGCCAGGCACGAATGTGGACCTATGAACGGCTGATCGGTCTGCGTGGTTTGATCGATGCCTATCAGCACGGATGCCGGGAATATCACGAAACTGCTGAATTTCTGGATGTAACAGAAGAGCAGCTTCGCGATGCCATTGCCGATTATCGCTCAAAATATGGAGTCTGTACCAAATATCAGAACTACTATATTATGTTTGAACCCTATCTGATGATAGGAAAGAAAAAATGAGGACAACGCCATCGTCGTCCTCATTTTTTCATTCTTTCTACAAAAAAATTCCATAGACATTACTATCTATGGAACTTAATAACTCCCCGAGTTGGGTTCGAACCAACGACCCTTCGGTTAACAGCCGAATGCTCTACCACTGAGCTATCGAGGAATACTATAAAATTGTCTCAGCTCTTATCACTGAGTAAATGGAGAATACGAGATTCGAACTCGTGACCTCCTGCTTGCAAGGCAGGCGCTCTCCCAACTGAGCTAATCCCCCGTTCAAGCTGTTCAGTTATCACCGACAGCTATTAAAATATACCATATTGCACAGTACCTGTCAATAGATTTTTTCAATTTTTTGTAAAATATATATTTTATCTTCAAAACCGACTTTTCAAGATCGAAAATCCCTCTTAAAATGACAACAGCTTCGTAATCAATATATTGTTATCATACAAAAATGTCAGAATACTGCTTTTCTCAATCATCTCAAAGCAAGACTGCCCAATCGCATTATTATACAATAATGTTATGATCAAAAACAAGAGCCAGACAATCAACAGTGCCGCCGCTGCTCCGACAACCGCTCCGCCCAGGTGATTGAAAAATCCCAGAATCGGAAGCTCGCCGATCAGATCTACTGCAGCCATCAGTGCCCTGACAAGAATCCACACAAGGATAAATGTAACAAGAAATGCCACAACTTTGAGGATCATCCTTGCAATATACGATGCCGCATACTCAGGAAACGACTTAACTCCCAGTTCCTGATAAATTGTGCTGTTATTGTTTTCCAGCAGCCGGTTTTTCAAAAACTCCGGCAATGCTGCATTTTCAATCTCCTGAATCTGCACTTCTTTTGGGATCTCTCCGATGATATTCAAAATATCCTGAATGTTGATCCCCAACTGGTTCCAGTCCAGATTGTTGATATCCGCCAGCTGATCCTGATTCAATTCCCCAAGTGAAGTCCCGCTTAAATCTGCATTTTTCAATGTATCTGCAGAAATCTGAGGCATGAACATCTCCATACATTTTTCTTCAATCATCTCATCCGCAGGTGTCCATTTAATAAGCGCATCACTGACATAAGGCGCCAGAAACATAACCAGCACGATCGACAGAACCGTAGCCAGCAACGAAATTCCGATTTTGAGCAGTCCTCTGACATAGCCTGCCACGATACTGATCAAAAATATCACTCCTACAATAATCAATAACCAATTATCCATATTTTCTCCTAATTTGTCAGGTAAACAAGCCGCAGTTCATCTTCACCGGCGATCAGGTATCTGTGAATTCCGGCAGCCGGAATCACTTCCTGTGCTTCTATTCCCCAGTCTCCCTTAAATCGCTGTATTCCCGTGTCGCTGATGATACATCCTTTTGTTCCGTCGAACATGATGATCTCATCTCCTGCTATCTTTACATGACTATATTCTCCTGTTATTTCCCGGTTTATTATCTGTTTTCCCGTTTTATCATAAAGCTGCACTTCATATCCTGATTTATCTTTATTCGTAAGAATAAACCCGATATACCTGTCCGAGTGAAATTCACTGCGTATCTCCTGATTCAGCTTCACTTCGGTTTTCTTTTTCACGGACTTCGTACCTTCATAGATCACAAATGATCTATCACCAACCGCAACGGATGTGGACGCGTCCATATAAAACACATCCGGAACGACTGTCTGCTCAAAATCTTCTGTATAAATCAGGTTGTCCGTTTTTTCCTGACCTTCTTTTCCAAAATTATAAAAAGCAACCATGGACTTCAATGTTCCGTTTTTTGTGGAAAGATACGATACCATCAGGTTCTCCCCATCCGCCGACATGTCCAGTGAGATTGGATATCCGGTACTGTTTAGATTCACCTGATGCTCTACGAGTATATTTCCCACTGCATCATAGGAAATGATCTGCGGCGTAGATTCGTTTTTCAGGATCGCGCTTACAATCCCCTGATTTGAAACAGAAATCTTTTCAATCGGAAGCGTAGTCTCAATCTCCCCCTTTAATCCACTCTTCTGAAAGATCATGATCGTATTACCGCCCACATCTGCTATTGCAAACACATCCTCATTAACGTCCACTATCGGATTCTGAATCTGACAGGGCTGAATCCATTTTTCCTTATTCTTTTTATTCAGAAACACAACGCCATCTCTGCTGTATCGGATCACACCGTCCGAAAATGCGATATACTGGTTGCTGTCTTCTGTATCTTTCTTATGTGAGTCCGCTGTTGCAACGGACGTATACGTCTGATTTTCAATCACAAGATAGGTTCCTGTCACGATCATGGCTGCCACGACGATCCGGATCGTCCACTGTCCCAGCACGCTTCTTCTGTGCCTTTTGACCTGCCTCCGAATGATCTCCATATCTATGGATCCAGAAAATCGAAACCGCGGATTTTTCTTTTGCTTCATATCCGACCCCTTATCATTTTGTTTTATTTTCCGATTATAGCATTATTTTATGGTAATAGCAATTTCTGACCTACATAAATCAAATTTCCATCCGTAATTCCGTTCATCCGACAGATAGAATCTACATGCGAAACATCTCCGTAGGCCTTTTTGCTGATGATCGCCAGTGTATCTCCCTGCTCCACTACGTACACTCCCTCTGAGGAATCACCTTCTCCTTCTGTACTCTCCTGTTCCTGGACAATATCATCTGCTTTTTCTTCTTCCTGTTTTATTTCCGGATCTGATGCATCCTTTTCTGATGGTGGTGTTTCTTCCTGTTTTTTTACGTCTCCCTCATTGGATGCTTCTGTCACTTCACCGCTCACCGGCTGCACCTCCTCTGTATTATTTTCCTGTAAGACCGCTGACGACGCCTGACTCATCACTTTCTGGACAGCTTTCATTTTCCCGAAATTATTGAGTGTGGTAACTCCCATAATAACTGCCACCAGTATAAGTATGGAACTTGCTACATACATCAGACGGTTGTTTTTTTTCTGATGCGTCCGGCTTCCTCGACTGCGGACCATGTTCCGAAAGTCCTGAGCAGCTCGATCCTCAACAGTTTCCGAGGGAGACACCCCATTCTTTCTTCGAGCAGCAATCATATAGTTCTGCATACATGGATTTTTCTCATAATATGTATAACGACCGCCGATCTCCATCAGATCATTCAGTTTATGCACAAAATAAGATTCTTCCTTCTCTGCGGAATCCTTCATAACAAAAACAGTATTCTGTTTCGGGAACGATTTTTTATGAAGTTTCACTATGTTGCTCTTTGCATCCAGTTCTACTCCGGGCTGTGCGACAAACCAGCCCAACATTTCTCCGTCTTCAAAATACTGTTTACAGTCCTCATATGCATTTTTCCATGTTTCATCATCGATCACGTATTCATTGCCGACCAGCTTCAAGTCGTGCATCTGAATCGCACCATATATGTATACATATTCCTCATCCTCGCTCTTTTGCATATCTCCTACGAGAAATGCCCCGATCGGTCCGTCCTTCGCCTTATCACAAAGCTGTAGGAAAAAAGTATCTACATAGTCCTCCACATAAATTTTCGGGCTGTCACTCACGTTTCCAATCTGACGAACATTTTTTGGGATCTGTCTTTCCATGCTGTATATCCTCCTTGATTCAATTAATTTTTTGCCGGAAGCCTGTCCGCTCCCCCGGGTTCTTTTAGAGAATAGCACACGAAAAAGGCCGATTTTATCAGTTAATGTCACATAAGTTCGACAAAATTTTTGCCCGAAATTCTTCTATTTTCTTTTCATACTTTCAAATGCTCCGCAATATTTGTCTGTCAGTGTGATGATCCATCCTTCTTTTGTGTGAGGAATGCTAAAAAATGTGACTGGCCACATATGCGCCCGGATCACATCTTTCTCTATATCATTCAGAGGAAATAAACGACATGCATGGTTTAAGGCTGTTTTCGGATGTGTCAGCCCGTGGAAACGCTGCCCCGTCTCTTTTGCATGGGTATGCCAGTCATACAGAAACAGATCATGCAGCATCCCGCCTCTTGCCGCTGATTTTGCATCCAGATGAAAAAAGCGGCACCACACATAATTGTAGTAAGATACATGAAGGCAATGCTGATAACAATTCGTATTTCCATGATGCGGATATAGTTTCATACGAAGCACAACCGGATGCTTCGCAATATCCTGAATACATTCATAAAATTCTTCATCCCACTTCTGTTTCCTCAACAGGAACTCTTCTTTATGCTTTCTTATATAAATTTCTTCCAAACGTCGAATCATTCGATACCATAATTTCAAGTCTTTCCACCTCCGGATTCTCACTGTACAGACAGCTCCTTTCCCTATTATAGCACGCACTTTACATCCGAAAAAATATTTTCGGACATTTTTATACTTCTCTATATCAGCACTGTTTTATAATTTGAATGATATTCGCCAGTTCATCATCATCAAATACAATCAGAAATTCTTCTTCAATCAAATGCAAAATTTCTTTTAAACCATTGTACAAACGCTTATTTTTCATAATTATATGCTTTGCCTGTCCATTTTTGACAGACTTCTCGCCATTTTGCATTCTATAAATCGAACATGCAATATGCATAAAAAGACCAATCTCCTGATCGGATGACAATCCATGCACTACTTTCTTTATACGAATAATCACCTTTGGCAACACTTCTTTTAACAACTGAATATCAAATCCTTCCAACTGTTCTTTAAGATACGCATAAATTGCATCATAGTTGACTGACATCACCGACTGTGCAGTTTCCAGAGAGAGTAAAATATCCAGTTTATCCGGTGGCGTATCAAATAATTTTGAAATGGGAATATATGGAATTCCATATAGTTCTGGATTATACACACCAATTACACAAGCAATCTTCTGATTTTTTGAAATCTGATTGACCTTCTTTAATAAATATTCTCGATCTGAAATTGCTAATGGGATAATCTCTGTATTTTCCAAATGAATATGCTGAGAAATGTAATTTTTCACCTGGACTGCTGCCCCTCCTCCTGTCATACACAAAGTAATAATAACCTGCGGTTTTACTTGCTTCTGATAAGACTGCTCTATTTCCGGATACATCCGTTGATATGAATCCATTACTTCATGATATATGTCATCCAAAGAAGTATGATAACTTGCTTTACGTGAACACTGTAAAGCCATCCAAGTTGCAGGAACACAAACCGTTTTAATTTCAATTCCAGTTTCAGAAGCTATTACCTCTGCCATTTCCTTCAAGGATCCCATATCATATAACATCAGTACACCTTTTCCCTGATGAATCTCTACTATAATTTGCTTCAGCTCTTCATATGCTTTTTGCATGTCCTTATCCAGATAAAGATCAAATGAAAAAATATTTCCATCATCAATAATTTTATTTGCAACTTCTACAATACTGGCTGCTGTACTATTCCCATACATCGCCACCAACACGACCGGCTTATTTTTCGAAGTTTCCTCCAAGCTTTCCTGATTGATAAACAATGTTAAAAACACCACTTCATCAATTGAAAAATGCAGATTAAACTCCTTTTCTAATGTATTAACAAATTTTGAGCAAAAGATATATTCTTCATTAAATTTTTTTATCGTCTTTACAATTTGTTCATTGGACAGCTTCTGAGATTTTCCTTGCCTTTTTAACATGGCTGATACATGCAAACAAAGAGCATAAAAGATTGAATCCGGATAAATACACTCAAACTTTACCGCAGCATCTTTCAAAAAATCATCTACCAACTGAATGATTTTTGAATCTACTATCTTCGAAATCAATTCCTTATCAATTGCTTTCTGCTCGATTCCTTTATTGATTCTCTGAAAATTATAATCCAGCTCTGCATGAATGATAGCTGTAATATCCTCTTCATCAATGCCATGCTGTTTGAATTCTTCTATTCTTCTGTCAATCATATCATAAAAACTATCGCTGTATTTTTCTACACTTGTATCCTGACAAGCATTTGTTGATTGCGCCGAAAAAACATATAAACAGTTATCCGGTATAATACTCTCAATCTGTGTACGGTACTTTTGATACGACAAAAAACCTTTACGCACATAATTTGGAAAATCATGGATGAACAGTTCCATTTGACTGTCTTTTTTATCAAAGTTTCTTGCATATCCATTTGCACATCCAAGCTGAATGTCCTTTTTTAACTGTTTAACATTAAATTGACATGGGTACAGCAATAAACAACGCAACAACTCTGCATTAATCTTAATATTTTTCTGGATACAAGATGCCTCTTTCTGAAAGAAACACTGAATCATTTCAAATCTTTCTTCAAATGTCCTTGCTGATAAGGAAGGCATATCTACCACAATTGAAAACTTAGAAGTATACAGGCTTAAATATGACGGATTGATTGCATCATCAACCGAATAAACCAAAATAGTATTATTCGAAGAAACCTGTCCGATTTCCACACATTTTAGAAGATCCCTCTGAACATCAGAAGATAAACGATTGATATGATCAATAAACAAGATTCCCCCTTCTGCTCGATCTATAGCCCCGCTGCTTTTTGAAAAAAATACATCTCTCATTTTATTATCCGTTTCTTCCGTCAAATAGCGACAATTTATTTTAACCAGTGGAGCTTCTTTGTCTATAATCTTCGCTTCTTTTGCAAATTCATAAATTAAAGATGCCAGTAAACTCTTTCCTGAACCATCAGATCCTGTGATCAGAATAGGTAATGAATTTCCCGGATACAACAGAGCCGCCTTCGTCAGTTGGATTACCTGCTTCAAACTAGAGTTATGACCTATCATGTTATTAAAGCAAGACCCATCTTTTTCATTCACCAGAGAATAATAGACGGGTCTTCCATTTGTCTTTTTGATTCGCTGATCTTTCACCAGTTCATTTAATAATTTGCTCAAATTAGAACGTTGCATCTGTAGTGCATCTGAAAGTTCCTGAGTTGTAAAACTAATACTTTCAGAATGATTCAACGCTTGATTTTGCATATATTCTAATACAATATCCTTACTCAGCTTCATTGCGCTCTCCTCACTCCTAACTCTTGAAAAATCATTATACCACTTTCTACTGTTATATTGCATTCTGCATTAATTTTCATTTTAAGATATGAAAATCACCTTTCCACATAAAAATCGAATAAACGATTATTATAGCAGAAAGGTGATTTCTTAATGATTCAAACTATTGTTTCTAATCCTGCAGATATTCTCCATTGGATTCAATCACTTTTTTATACCAATAGAAGCTGTCTTTTTTATAACGTTTCATTGTTCCATTGCCTTCATTATCACGATCCACATAAATAAAACCATATCTCTTCTTCATTTCGCCTGTAGAAGCACTTACAAGATCAATGCATCCCCACGGCGTATAAGCCCGTAGGTCAACCCCATCCTCAATTGCTTTTCTCATAGCTTCAACGTGACCTCGAATATATTCTATTCGATATGCGTCATGAATCCTTCCATCCTCTTCTAAAATATCAATCGCTCCCAATCCATTTTCAACAATCATCAAAGGTTTTTGGTAACGTCCATAAAATTCATTCAATGAGTAACGCAAACCATCCGGATCGAAACTCCATCCCCAATCACTATATTGTAAATATGGATTTTTCGCACCCATATCCAGATTCCCACCTGCTTTTTCTTTCACTTCATGTGTCGTCGTACAACTTGTACAATAATAAGAGTACGTTACCATATCTACGATCCCCTTTTGCAGATCTTTCCTATCTTCTTCTGTAATATCAAGTTCTATTTGATATTTCTTCCAGACACGTTCTGCAAAGTAAGGATACTCCCCTCTTACCATAACATCAGAAGCATAATATACATTTTCCTGCAACATTTCCTGATTTAAAAGAACATCTTTCGGATCACAGGTTAATGGATACCTACTTGGCCCACCGGCAATCATACATCCGACTACATATTCCGGATCTATTTCATGTGCAACTTGGACAGCTTTGGCACTGGCTACAAATTCATAATGAAGCAGTTGAAAATCTTTTTGTATCTTAGACGAAGGATAGTTAGGTAATAAATTTTTCATCATTGCCACATTATTAATTTCGTTAAACGTCAACCAGTATTTCACCAGTCCTCTGTATTCTTTGAATAAAACCTTTGCGTATTTCACATAATGTTTAATCAGTTCACGATTATTCCATCCCCCTAATTCCTCTTCCAAATATACTGGAAGGTCATAATGAAAAATTGTCACTAATGGTTCAATATGATATTTTTTTAGTTCTTCAAATACACGGCGATAGAAATTGATTCCTTCCTGATTCGGTTTTTCCTCTATTCCCTTCGGAAATATCCGAGCCCAGGAAATTGACATACGAAAAATTTTAAATCCCATTTCCGCAAACAATGCAATGTCTTCTTTATACCGGTGATAGAAATCAATCCCTTCATGATATGGATAATAATATCCATCCAGTATTGCTCGATATGCCCCCTCTGGTATTGTTTCAAACATGTTTGCTTTTCCGGGAACACCTTCTTTTGTGATATAAGTTGTGAAACGTGGTTCTGACACCGTTCCAGCAGTATAAAAATCAGAAACCGCCATTCCTTTTCCTTCTACATTCCATCCGCCTTCGCATTGATTGGCTGCAGTTGCTCCTCCCCACAAAAAATCCTCAGGAAAACCCATATTTACTTTCCTCCTACTTATTTCTCCAAAAATTCAACCAACTCTCCATCATAAATGAACTCCATCATTTGATATTCATCTTCATCAAGATGCCCTATCCTATTTCTAGTTCCATCATTCACAATTGGAATTTTTACAATTTGAATTTCGCCAGCATAATGCTTGTAATTATCATTTACAATTACAACATCTCCAACCTCAAACATTTCTCCGTTTACTTTTCTTGGTGTGATAACTTCTTTTGGCTGGCTATATTTAAAACGAGAAATTCTTGTGCGCCAAATCCATTCTGAACTGTCTCCCATCTCCAAATGTGGGAAAAAGTCAAACAAAACTTCTTTTTCTTTCTCTGTAATATTCTGATCCAATATGACGCGCAAGCGCTTTACCGGTTTATCCAAACTAATAATTCCATGTTCGATCAACATTTTTAATGTAGGATCCAAATCATTTTGTATTTTAGAACTCTCTTTTAATACTTCATACAATTTTTTTAATTCTTCTTCCGTTGCATACGCATTTCCAACTAAGAGCTCATCTATATTTCCTGTTGCCAGCATCATACGTGCCTGTAAATCAATTGGAAGCATTCGAAGCTTTTCAACTGTAGGCAATCCATAAACTGCATTCCAAACACCATGTGTATTCTTTGCGGTAGAAGAAATGAAGGCACCGATACGAACATGTCTGGAAACAGATTTTAATTCTGCGTTTTTTTGGACAAATTTCTCCCATTTCATTCCTGTATACCTTTGAGGATAAAAGTTATGACAAACCGAAAAATCTTTCGGATCGATTCCACACGCAATTAATCCATTTACGATATCTGGAGAATTATTAAATTCTATTTTGATTCCATATGGATTACGAACCAATTTTGCATCGTTTTCAGCTCCATAACTAAGATCCATTCTCAAGCAGTCAACCTCAATACTCTTGAATACACTTAAATCATCCGGGGTTGCTCCCATTTTTTCAAAGCACATGGGGTTGACATCCAACGATACTTTCAGATTATTTCTATGCGCTGCCGCAATTAATTTTCTAAAATATTCCAATACTTCTTCTTTTGTTCCTTCTACAGAAAACATACTGGAAAAAACTTTAGACACACTATAACGACTTGCCAGCTCAAAATAGGCTTCTATCTCTTCTAAAGGTCTCAAATCGGGATAAACGGAAATTCCTAATTCATATTTCATGCTAATTTCTCCTCGTATTATTATAACAGAAAGACTCTTTTATCTTGCACTTGACAAAAGAGAGCATTCTTTATTACTCACTAACTTCTACTTCCTCAGTTGCTTCTTTTGCAATACACTGTTTTTCATAAATTTTGAAAAACGGAAGATAAATCAAATATACTACCGGAAACATCAAAAGAGCAAAAACTACGTTACGCCAGTCTAACGTAGACATCAATGATTGAATACCTACTGGTAATGTAGTCATAATCAATACCTGTGGCAGGCTCATTAAGCCAAATTTATATGCAACATACATAAATCCCATTACCACAAGGCTGTTTAATGTAAATGGAATCAATAAAATTGGATTGTACATAATCGGAAATCCAAAAATCGCAGGCTCATTAATATTGAACAATCCCGGAACCAATGCCGCTTTAGAAACAGCACTAATCTGCTTCGATTTACTTTTCAGCCCCATAACACATAATGGTAATGTGTTTCCTGATCCTCCCAATATAGATACTGCTCCATACAAGAAGATTGGATTAAATACAAGTTCTTTTCCTGCAACTGCTAATTCAGCATTTGTTGCATATGCTGCAATATAAAGTGGCATAATTGCTGTAAATACAACACTTCCCCCGTGAATTCCAAAAAACCAACTTAAACAGAATACAATAATAATTACAACCATTCCTAAAGGAGATACAAGATACGACAACGGAGTAGCAATCACAGTTGTAACTAATGTTCCCAATGTCATTGCACCTTTTGTAAAATAAGAAATCGCAATCCCCAAACCATACCAAATGATAATATTAAGTCCGGATGGTATGATAGAATTAAAACTATTCAAAATTCCTTCCGGGACTACATCCGGCATACGGATAATCCAATTATGATCAATTGCAAATTTTGAAATACGAACAGATACCAATCCAATTAAAATCGCACAAAAGATCCCATTTGCTCCTAAAGAACTAATATTCAAAGAACGAATTACATTTCCACTTTCTGTTGTTGTTGAAATTAGTGGTGAACAAACTAAAATAAAACAAACCATAGATGTAAATCCAGATTGTATCGTCGCTTTTACCCCTAATCTTTTTGCATAGTTATATGAGAGTGTAAATGACATAAACAATCCCAATAATCCCATTGTCAACTCGTATGGCATATATAGGGCATCATATATAGGTTCTCCTGCCTTCCACCCAAAAGCAATACTTCCGACAGCACAGATAATCTGAACGACTGCACCAATCATGATTAATCCCATTGTTCCACCCATACCTTGGCTGATTGTTCCAAATGCAGGGCTTTGTGATAATTTTACACTCCATTCCTGAAGCTTTTTCATAAAACCACTATTCGCAAACTGCTCCAATTTATTATTCATCGTACATAAACTCCTTTGTTATTTTCCTGCCGTTTTATGCGCCAACTTCATAACATTTTCTGCATTTCCAACAGCATAATCCAGTGGTGGAATTCCTGCTACTGGAATCTTCAGAGTCTGTTTTAATTCATCTAGACGATAAGAAACCTGTGGTCCGATTAGAATACAATCATATTCATCCTGATAACCCTCTACATTACCTACAGGAACAGCCTCGATTTTTAAGTCTTCTCCTTTGTCCTCACAATATTTCTCCATTTTTTTCATTAAAATACTTGTTGATAACCCTGCTCCACATGCTAATAAAATTCTCATTTTATTTCCTCCAATTATTTTTGATTTTTATACATCTGAATCATCTCAATGATCAACTCCTGCGCTAACATACTTGTCATCAGATGATCCTGTGAATGAATCAACAAAACACTAATTTCTAATTTTTCCCCATTTGCTTCTGCAACTAAAAGTTCTGTCTGTGCATTATGTGCTAACACTGATGCTTTTTTACTTTCTCCTATTAGACGATCCGCTTCTTCAAAATTATGTTTTTTTGCCGCCTGAAGTGCCTGAAACGCTAGTGTTCTTGCATCCCCCGAATGTGCGATCAGCGTCATCGCCATTGTTTCCATTTCCATATGTTACCTCCTCAGTTTTAATTGATGTTGTTATTATATGAATTCCAAATTATATTTTCAAACGGGATTTTTACAACTAAAATCTATTATTTTATACACTAAATTCTTTTTAATACACATTATCTTCTAATCAAATACTTTTTTACAGATTTCTTTCCTCTCTCTTTATTTTCTATTATCATATCGCCATGTTTTAAAGTCATTTTTTATACAGATACACCATTTATGATACACAACTTTTTTTACTTTCTCTCTGATTTTGCTATACATATATACTCAATAAAAGCGCAATAAAAAAATGCCTACGGCATCTCAGCTCCCCCGCCCCTCAATCTTGAGGGATAAGGGCTTGCTTTCTCTCCTACTTTGTTTCATAATAATCTCATGAATGTGATACAGAAGATGCTCAGAGATTATTATGAAATAATTGAATACGATTTAAAACCAAGACCTGTTGTAATGGAAAACATCGAAAAAGTAATTAACTGTGGTGATCCTTCCTATGGTGGCGCCATGTATATCTGCACACATTGTAAAAATTGGAAATTTGTCCCTTTCCGTTGCCACAGTCGTTTTTGTCCTACCTGTGGCAATAAATATGCCATGGAACGCACTACCAGTATGTCTTTTAAACTCGTGAATGTGAATCATCGACATTGCGTTTTTACCATTGATGAAAATCTCAGGGACTTCTTTCTCAATGACCGGTCTCTGCTCAACTGTCTTTTTCACGCGGTGAACAGTGTCATCTCTCGTATGTTTTTTCAAATGAATAAATCCAAAAACTTTACCCCCGGCTTTATCATGGTCTTACACACTTTCGGCAGAGACCTCAAATGGAACCCTCATATTCACTGTCTCATCTCAGAAGGGGGATTTAGCGATGATGGTTTCTGGCGCCATGTCAAATATTTTAACTACAACTTTCTTCGCACCGCCTTCCGTACTGCTCTACTGAATGAAATGGAGACGATCATTGGTCCTTCGTTTAAAAATGTGAAATCCAGATGTTACCGTGAACATAAACAAGGATTCTACATTTATGCAAAACCGAATCTTTGTGACCCTAAGAACGTTATCAAATACATCGGGCGTTATCTTGGCCGTCCTGTCATTGCTACATCCAGAATCGACAACTATGATGGGGATACTGTTACTTTCCATTACAATCGCCATGAGGATAATAAATACATAGAAGAAACTCTTCCTGCCATTGATTTCATCAAAAGATTAATCCGTCATATCCCCGAGAAACACTTCAAAATGATTCGATATGGCGGCTTATATGCCAGACACAGGGAAATCGATAAAACCCTTTTTCGCGCGATTTCTAAAAATAAGCATCGTATTTATCGAAATTTCAATCAATGGAGGACCGCCATCCTGCTCTCCTTTGGCTATGATCCTTTAGAATGTCCCGATTGCAAACACAAAATGGTGTTACTTGAACTTTATTACAAACACAAACGCGTACCTCTCGAAGAACTCTATGAGAAAGTAATGTCCAATTCTCTCGGAAAACGTTCTTCTGCATGATTTCTTTTTTTATATTCTATGCTATAATCCTCTGTAAGGAGGACAAGAACATGAAACCTAATATCGAGGAATTACGCAAAAAATACATGGATCATCCACCGGAAGGATTCACATCTGAGGACATTCGCAATATGAGCGAAGATGAACTTCTGGATATGGATTATTTCTTAAATGAAGATGACTTATTTTCCGATGAGGCTGGTGTAGAAGGTTTTTATATCTTTTAACCAGTGCCATCTCTTTATCATGCTCGCTTTTATGCGGGCTTTTTTCATTCATGAATCTAACAAATATCGAACTTTCCTATAAAGTAAAAAAAGTGGTCATTTTGACCACTTTTTAACAATACCCTACATTTTTTATACAAACGCTTTGATCTTCTGATAGATACTTTCTGTATCCAGTCCGTATTTTGCAATCAGCTCCAAAGCCGGTCCGGACTCACCATACGTATCATTGATTCCGATCTTCATCACCTGTGTCGGTGCTTTTTCTGAAAGGACATCACATACTGCACTTCCAAGTCCTCCGATTACGGAGTGCTCTTCCACTGTCACAACTTTTCCTGTTGCTTTTGCAGCTTCCACGATCAGTTCTTCATCCAGAGGTTTGATCGTATGGATGTTGATCACTTTCGCATCGATTCCGTCTGCTGCAAGCTTCTCTGCTGCTTCCAGGCAGTTGGAAACCGGAAGTCCTGTTGCCACGATAGTCAGATCTTTTCCTTCGCGCAGCACAACACCTTTTCCGAGTTCGAACTTGTAATCTTCTCTGTCATTGATCACCGGAACCGCCAGACGTCCAAAACGCATATAAACAGGTCCTACATGCTCGTAAGCCGCTTTTACTGCTGCTCTTGCTTCTACATCATCAGAAGGGTTGATCACAACCATTCCCGGAATTGTTCGCATCAGAGCGATATCTTCGTTACACTGGTGTGTCGCACCGTCTTCTCCTACAGAGATTCCTGCATGTGTCGCACCGATCTTCACGTTCAGTTTCGGGTATCCGATGGAGTTTCTGATCTGCTCAAATGCGCGGCCTGCCGCAAACATTGCGAAAGAGCTTGCAAATGGTACCTTTCCGGCTGCTGCAAGACCTGCTGCCACACCCATCATATTACTCTCTGCGATACCACAGTCGATAAATCTCTCCGGATGTGCTTTTTTAAACACACCGGTCTTTGTAGCTGCCGCTAGGTCTGCATCCAGTACAACTACATTCTCATGTGCAGTTCCGAGTTCGGCTAAAGCATTTCCGTAACTGTCTCTTGTTGCTATTTTCTTTACATCTGACATAATGCTTCACCTACTTTCTCCAAATCTGCCATTGCTACTGCGTATTCTTCATCATTCGGCGCTTTTCCGTGCCATCCTGCCTGATTTTCCATGAATGAAACATCTTTTCCTTTGATCGTCTTGGCAATGATTGCTGTCGGGCACCCTTTCACTGTCTTTGCCTCTTTGAATGCTGCATCGATCTGATCAAAATCATTTCCGTCGATGTTGATCACGTGGAAATTGAATGCTTCAAATTTCTTATCGATCGGATATGGGGAGTTGACTTCATCAATCGCACCGTCAATCTGCAGATTGTTGTTATCTACGATCACAACCAGATTATCCAGTTTTTTGTGCGCTGCCAGCATCGCTGCTTCCCATACCTGTCCTTCCTGGATCTCTCCGTCTCCAAGAAGTGTATAAACTCTGTAATCTGCGTTGTCCAGTTTTCCTGCAATCGCCATACCAACTGCAGCAGAAATTCCCTGTCCCAGAGATCCGGAAGACATATCCACACCTGGAATGTGCTTCATATCCGGATGTCCCTGCAGATAAGATCCTGTATGACGCAGTGTCTTTAAATCTTCAACCGGGAAATATCCTCTCTGCGCCAGTACAGAATACAGTCCCGGAGCTGTGTGTCCTTTCGACAGGACAAATCTGTCACGGTCTGCTTTTTTCGGCTCTTTTGGATCAATATTCATCTCTTCAAAATAGAGATACGTAAAAATGTCAGCTGCTGATAAAGATCCGCCCGGATGTCCCGCTTTTGCGCTGTGTACCGCTGTGACAATCCCTTTGCGGACTTCATTTGCAGTTTTCATCAATTCTAATTTGTTCATGATTGCCTCCTGCTTTTACTCTCCGAAAACAGCTTTATAATCAGCCTGGAATTTCTCAATTCCGGCGTCTGTCAACGGATGATGTGTCATCTGTTCGATTACCTTGTAAGGCACTGTTGCAATATCAGCCCCTGCAAGTGCACAGTCTGTAATGTGGATCGGATTTCTTACGCTTGCGGCAATGATCTCTGTATCAATTCCTGCAACTTCAAAGATCTGAGCGATCTCTGCAACCAGATCTGTTCCTCTTACCGAGATATCATCCAGTCTTCCCAAAAACGGTGATACATACGTTGCACCCGCTCTTGCTGCCAGAAGTGCCTGATTTGCAGAAAAGATCAAAGTCACATTTGTCTTGATTCCCTCAGATGAAAGGACTTTACAAGCTTTCAGGCCTTCCACTGTCATTGGAATCTTCACTACCATGTTCGGATGAATCTTTGCAATCTCACGTCCTTCTTTGATCATGCCTTCTGCGTCTACTGTTGTCGCTTTGACTTCTCCGCTGATTGGTCCGTCTACGATGGATGCAATCTCTGCGATTACTTCTTCAAATACACGTCCTTCTTTGGCGATCAGGGATGGATTTGTTGTAACTCCACAGATCACACCCATGTCATTTGCTTTTTTAATATCCTCTACATTTGCTGTGTCAATAAAAAATTTCATTGCCTGTCCCTCCTTAAAATCTTCATCGATTTGTTATAATTCGATTATATAGACTCCCTGGAAACAGGTCAATAGGCCCAAAAATTATTAGTAATTTTGCCGTACTAATAATATCACATTATTAATAAAAAAACTACTGCTAACTTTGGTTTTGCCTTTTACTGTTGATTTTTATTACTAATAATTTACTTTTTTGTACTAATTTTTCTTTTTTTCAGATTTGGATATCCGGTTGTTCCCCGCATCACGATCTGTGGCTCATACTCCACATGATAGATGCTCACCGGCTCGATCCCGGCATACGGCTCACTGCGGGCTTTGATCTTTTTCATGATGATATCGCAGGCGTCTCTGCCTTTATAGATCACGAAATGTTCGACTGTTGTCAGCGCAATATGATGCATTCTCGCAAACAATGTGTTGTCGCATCCCATCACGGACATCTCTCCCGGAACTTTGTATTTCTCCTCGTACAGAGCATCTAAAATACCAAAGGCGATCATGTCATTGAGCCCCACGATCGCAGTCAGATCCGTATGCTCTTTCAGCAATTCCTTTGTCAGGTCATATCCGATCCGATATTCCGAATCGATTCCCGGCACATCTTTATCAATCTGCTCATCCGCGGCTTTGATCACCACATGATCTCCAAGTCCTGCTTTCTGAAACTCCTTCAAAAATCCTTCTACCCGCTTGGAACGCTGCTTCTGCCTTACAGTCAGCGGCGGCGCAATATATGCCACATGGGTATGTCCGAGTTCCAGCAGATGCTTTGCCATAATTCTGCCAAGCTTTGAATTATCCAGCTCTACCGCATCCACATTCAGCCGTTCATTCTGATTGTTGATGACAGCAAAGGGAATCTTGTTGGACAACTGCTCCACTGTCTCCATAAAGCAGCTGCTCGGATTACAGGTGTAGATGACCCCCTGCGGATTCAGAGAGGGAAGCATCTTTAAATAACGCTCCTCCAGCTCCAGATCTCTCTGGGTATTACACACAAACAGCCCGAACCCCTGCTCCGTTGCTCTTGCTTCGATTCCCTGCAAAAGCATGACATAATACGGATTGGTCAGATTCGGGCAGAAAACCACCAGAAGCTTTTCCCTGCGGCTTTCTTTCTGTGTTCTGCGCTTGGGAAGCACATACCCCAGCTCCCGGGCTGCATCCTCCACTTTTTTTACCACTTCTTTGGAAAAAGAAACATTGTACTTCTTATTTAAAATCATAGAAACCGTCGTCTGGGAAACGCCGGCATATTTCGCCACATCCGAAGATGTCACTTTCTTTTTGTTCATGATTTCTCTTCCCTGTCCTGTTAAAGCTCCGTTCTGCCTTCCAGTGCACGCAGAAGCGTCACTTCATCAATATATTCCAGATCTCCGCCTACAGGAACACCGCTGGCAATCCTGCTCACTTTGATCCCGGTCGGCTTGATCAGCTTGCTGATGTACATTGCGGTAGTCTCCCCCTCCAGGCTTGAGTTGGTCGCCACGATCACTTCATCTACATCCTGCTGCAGTCGTTCCATCAGTTCTTTTAAGCGGATATCCCCCGGTCCGATCCCCAGCATCGGAGAGATCGCTCCATGAAGCACATGATACACTCCGTTATATTTTCCGGTCTTTTCATATGCTGCCAGATCTCTTGGAGTCTCCACTACCATGATGGTCCGCTGATCCCGTTCCGGATTGCTGCAGATCGGGCAAAGTTCCCGGTCCGTCAGAGTACAGCACTGTGCACAGTATCTCACATTATTTCTGGCATCCACGATCGACTTTGCCAGATTCTCCACCTGATCTTTCGGCATATTGATAATATGAAATGCCAGTCTCTGGGCAGACTTCGCTCCGATTCCCGGAAGGCGTGAAAATTCTTCGATCAGCCTGCTGATCTGATTACTGTAATAATCCATTCTTTTTCACCTCTGTCCGGATTAGAACATACCCGGTATTCCTCCGCCGAGTCCTCCTGTCAGTTTGGACATTGCAGAGCTGGATTCTTCATCCACTTTGCGAAGCGCTTCATTTGTTGCTGCCACGATCAGATCCTCCAGCATTTCAATATCATCCGGATCCACAACCTCTTCTGCCAGCTTCACCTTTAGAACTTCTCTTTTACCGGAAACGGTCACTTCCACCGCTTCTCCTCCTGCAGTCGCAGTAAATTCCTTTGCTTCCAGCTCTTTTGCCTGTTCTTCCATCTGACGCTGCATTTTCTGTGCCTGTTTCATCAGATTTGCCATGTTTCCCGGCATTCCTCCGCCAGGAAATCCACCTCTTTTTGCCATAAATCAGTCCTCCACTATAATCTCCATATTGATCTTCTTCTCAATATCTACAAATGTATCCTCAAACCGGCGTCCTTCTTCTACGTGGCGTACTTCTACTTCCACCTTCTTGCCGATCCTGTTTTCAATCAGACTTTCCAGTTCCTTCCGTCTATCTTCTCTGCCAACAAAATCTGCCCCCAGTGCATCCGGCATCACGATCATCAGACGGTTGTCACCTGCAAGGCTTAGACGCGCTTTTTTCAGGTATGTCCGAAGCATTCCCGATGCCTCATCTGCGATCGGTCTGAAATTCTTTACTACCTGCTGCACATCTTCCGGTACTGCGTTTGGAAGTTCCGGTCTCGGCGTTGGCTCCGCCGGTGCCTGACCATCTTCCTTTACATAAACAACTCGTTCCTGACCACCTGATATAACGCCCTGTTCCAGCTTTTCTTCCAATACACGGATCCGATCCAGAATAGAATCTGAGCTCGTCTCCATGGCAGGCGTACAAAGCTTGATCAGAGCCACTTCCAGAAACACTCTTTTTTGCGCTGCATATTTCAGCTGACCTGACAATTCCGAAAAAATCCGAATGTAACGGAGCAGCATATCCGCTTCCACCATCCCGGCCTCTTCCTGAAGCTGCTGCATATTTTCTGTAGATACATCCAGAACATCCTCTATATTATCAGATGTCTTCACAAGAAGCAAGTTTCGCAGATACCATGTAAAATCCGTGGCAAGCTGCGTAAGCTCCCGCCCCTGCATCACCAGATCATCGACGATATCAAGCACTTTTGGGACATCTCGTCTGATCACACTGCGCAGAAGTCTGCTGAACACATCCGTATCGACTGCTCCCAGTACTTCCAGCACATTGTCATACGTCAGCTTCTGCCCCAGATAAAAGGCAATACACTGATCCAGAAGACTCAATGCGTCACGCATCGAACCATCTGCCGCCTTTGCGACATAGCGCAGCGCTTTTTCTTCTACTTCCACCTGCTCTTCCTGCATCAGATCACGCATCCGGTCTGTGATCGTCTCAATACTGATCCGCTTGAAATCATAATGCTGACACCGGGATAAAATCGTGATGGGAATCTTGTGAACCTCGGTTGTCGCCAGAATAAAGATCACATACTCCGGCGGTTCCTCCAGTGTCTTTAACAGCGCATTGAACGCCCCTATCGACAGCATATGCACCTCATCAATGATATAGACTTTGTACTTTCCTTCTGTCGGGCGGTATGCCACTTCTTCCCGGATCTCACGGATGTTGTCCACACCATTGTTCGAAGCTGCATCGATCTCGATCACATTCATCGATGTACCCGCTGCAATAGAGCGGCACATCGCGCACTCCCCGCAGGGACTTCCATTCACCGGATGCTCACAGTTGACTGCCTTTGCAAAAATCTTCGCAACCGTTGTCTTACCGGTCCCTCTTGTTCCGCAGAACAGATAGGCATGTCCGATCCTGTTTGCTTCAATCTGATTTTTTAATGTAGTAATAATATGTTCCTGACCCTTGACATCTTCAAATTCAACGGGACGGAACTTTCGGTAAAGTGCCGTATACGACATGTATTACACCTCTGTTTTCCAAGTCTTTTATTGATCTCCAAAGCTGATGCCGATGGTTCTTGCCTCTTTGATGATTCCATCCTGCGGATCTACCATTTTCAGCTTTCCTGCCACATCCTGAAGCGGTACTTTTGTAATCTTCTGATTCTTCATGGCGATCATGTAGCCGTATTCCTGATTCAGGATCAGCTCTGCCGCAGCCGCTCCCACTCTTGTGGCAAATACACGGTCATACGCACATGGAGAACCGCCTCTTTGCGTATGCCCCGGCACCGTAATCCTTACTTCCTTGTCTGTCTTCTGCTGGATCTTCTCTGCCAGTTCGTAGGCGATGGACGGATATTTCCGTTTTGCAAGCTTTTCTTTATATTCTTTTTTCTTCAGCCTGGCATCTTCTTTTGAGATTGCACCTTCTGCAACCGCAATGATCGTAAACTTTTTATCTGCTGCCGCACGCTTCTGGATCACATCCGTCACCACATCGATATCATACGGAATCTCCGGAAGCAGAATCACATCTGCACCGCCGGCAATTCCCGCATGCAGCGTGACGTGTCCCACCTTATGTCCCATTACTTCAATGATAAACACACGGCTGTGAGAGGTTGCCGTCGTATGGATCCGGTCGATCGTGTCTGTCGCAATATCCACTGCACTCTGGAAGCCAAATGTCATATCCGTGCCCCACAGATCATTGTCGATTGTTTTTGGCAGTGTCACAACATTTAAGCCTTCTTCTCTTAACAGATTCGCTGTCTTGTGTGTTCCGTTTCCTCCCAGGATCACCAGACAGTCAAGACTTAACTTATGATAAGTATGCTTCATTGCCGCCACTTTATCCAAACCGTCCTTGTCCGGTACACGCATCAACTTAAACGGCTGTCTCGATGTACCGAGGATCGTGCCGCCTCTTGTCAGGATTCCGGAAAAATCCTTTGATGTGAGCATATGAAAGTTGCCATAGATCAGACCTTTGTATCCGTCTTCAAATCCATAGATTTCCACATCATCCCGTTTTGTGCAAACACCTTTTACAACACCGCGCATTGCAGCATTCAAAGCCTGACAGTCTCCGCCACTTGTAAGCATTCCGATTCGTAACATATCCGTATCCTCCTACTCTTTGATTTTATCAATTCCGCACCAGAAATCGGTGCTAAAAGACTTTATTTCCTGTTTTATCTTATCACAAACAGGCGAAAATGAACAGTTTTATATTCTCCCTCAATTTTTCTCAAACTTTCCGATTGGTAATTTTCTTTCCATTGTGTTAAAATAGACACATCGTAAAACAAAACAGATTTGAAGGAGATAACTAAACATGGAAAGAAATGATCCTTGCTGGTGCGGCAGCGGCAAAAAATATAAAAAATGCCATATGCCGATCGAAGAAAAAATAAAACTGCACAGAGACAGAGGGGAAATTGTACCTTCCAGAAAGCTTTTGAAGACTCCGGCGCAGATCGAAAAGATCAAAAAAAGTGCGGCTCTCAACACGGCTGTTCTGGATGAAGTTGCCGCACACATTCGCGCAGGCATGAGTACTGCTGAGATTGACAAGATCGTATATGATTTTACAACTGCACACGGTGGAATCCCGGCTCCTCTGAATTATCAGGGCTTCCCGAAAAGTGTATGCACCTCTATCAATAATGAAGTGTGCCACGGAATCCCGGATGAAAACATCATCCTGCAGGAGGGTGATATCATCAACGTCGATGTATCTACCATTCTGGACGGCTATTTCTCTGATGCATCCCGTATGTTCATGATCGGCGAAGTATCCGACCGAGCCAAACGTCTGGTGCGTGTTACAGAAGAATGTGTAGAGCTTGGTCTTGCAGCGGCAAAACCATGGGGACATCTGGGAGATATTGCAGATGCGATCAATACCCACGCACAGGCAAACGGCTACTCTGTTGTTGTTGATATCGGCGGTCACGGAATCGGACTGGAATTCCACGAAGATCCGTTTGTCAGCTATGTCACACCAAAGGGCAGCGAGATGCTGCTCGTACCCGGAATGATGTTTACCATTGAGCCGATGATCAACGAAGGCAGCCCGGACTTCTTCGTAGATGAGGACAATGACTGGACGATCTACACCATTGATGACGGACTGTCTGCACAGATCGAATATATGGTTCTCGTAAAAGAAGACGGAATTGAAATTCTTACAAAATAGTCAAAAAGCTGCGTACACAGGACCTCTCCTGCTGCACACAGCTTTTTTATTTACTTCATCAGCATATGCAGATATTTTTCATACTCGACTCCGTCATTGCGCGGAATCTCTTCTTTCACTGCATCTGTAATCGCTTTCTCGATAAAGCTTCCTGCAAGTTCCATCATGGACTTCAGATTTTCTCCTCTTGCCAGTCCGCCTGTCAGCACGGAAGCAAACAGATCACCTGTTCCGGAGTAGCTTCCACCTACATACGGGAATGCTGCAAGATGTGTCTCTTTTCCCGTCACTGCCAGATTTCCCATCTTCTGGATCCCGTCTTCATTGTCACAAAACTGAATCCCTGTCACTACAACAGTTCTTGGTCCATCTTTCCTCAGGTTTTCCGCCAGCTGCCTGATCACCGTAAGAAGATGTTTTTCGTCCGTCATATTTTCGATCATCCGATAATCTGTATCCGTCAGAATACAAAGCTCCGTCAGATTTGGGGTCACAATATCCGCCATCTTCGCAAGCTCCCGCATCTTTCTGCAAAACTCTATGGAGAAGATATCAAATTTGTATCCATGATCCCCCATGATCGGATCTACAAGCAGAAAGGCTTTCTTCTTATGAAATGTCTCCGCAATATGGATCATATGACCGATCTGCTCTTCATCTGCTGCAAATCCTGTATAGATACCGTCAAACCGTGCCTCCATCTTTTCCCAGGATCGCCGAAACTGCTCCATTTCTTCCGTAAGGCTCACGCAATGATAGTCTTCATATCCTGTCTGTGCACTCAGCACAGCTGTCGGGAGCGGACACGCCTGCACGCCCATCGCTGAAAGCACTGAAATTGCTGCCGTGAGAGAACATCTCCCAAATCCTGAGAGATCGTTAATTACTGCTACTTTCTTTCCCATACTCATCCACCTGCATTTCTCTGACTGGCTTCATGATCAGAACAGAATGTTTTCCCATATTGACAACAGTCTCTCCATCCTCCACCAGATAAATGTCTCTTTCTGTCGTATAGCTCTTTTCCCAGGAGTACATCAGACGCTCCATCTTTCCTTTCATAGGCACCTCCGCCTGCCACACCGGGATTGTCACTTCCTTTAGTTCCTTACTGTTATTTAACACAACAATGATCTGTTCACCTTCCTGAAATCTTGCATAAGCAAGAACATTGGATGACCAGGAAAGCATCTTCAGAGAACCTGTACGCAGAGGCTTCTCACGCTTGTGGATCCGGATCATTTCTTTATGGAACTCTACAAGTTCTCTGTTTTCCTGTCCCCATGGATAGGTCCTGCGGCTGTCCGGATCGGTAAATCCACAGACACCTGCTTCATCTCCGTAATAAACCGTAGGTGCTCCTACCCAGGTCATCTGAACTGCCACTGCCTCCCGCATCACTGCAAGATTGATTCCTTCTTCTGCCGCTTTGCTTCCAAGCTGTGCCACTCTCCCTACAATGTGATTCGTTCTGGTCAGGAACCGGGAATGATCGTGGTTAGACAGTTCATTCATCGCCACCTGTAATGACGGGGTCAGCATGCTTGCCATAAAATGATTCATCGTATTGACAAAGTTGTCTGCATTCCCCCACAAGTCTGTCCTGCGCTCATCACTGTGCTTTTCCATTCCTGTCAAGAACCAGGTCAGCGGCTCCATAAAGGCATCATAATTCATCACGCTGTCCCATTCATCGCCCTGAAGCCATTCTCCCGGATCTCCATAGTGCTCCGCCAATATCAGCGCCTGCGGATTGGCACTTTTTACAGCTTTTCTGAAATTCTCCCAGAAGATGTGATTGTATTCATTGCTGTATCCCAGATCTGCCGCCACATCCAGACGCCATCCATCGGCATTATACGGCGGCGATACCCATTTCTTTCCGATGTTTAAAATATATTCCTCCAGCGTGGGAGAATCTTCATAGTTCAGCTTCGGCAGCGTATCATGTCCCCACCATCCGTCATAGTTTTTATTATAAGGCCACGCTTCTTCTCTTTCATCAAAAAAATGAAAGAAATCTCTGTACGGGCTCTGCGCACTGACATAAGCACCTTTTTCGTATTCCGGCTGCGGTTCATAAATCCGTTCCCGGTCCATCCACTTATTGAAAGAGCCACAGTGATTGAACACTCCGTCAAGGATCACCCGCATGCCCCTTGTGTGCATCTCCTCCACCAGTTTTGCAAACAGGCGGTTGCTTGCCTCCAGATTCCGAATGTCCCCTGTCCGCTTCTGATATTTTGTCGCTCTGGTATTGTCCTTTTCTCCCTCTGGAAGAACCTCTCCTCCGTCTTCTATAATCACGCCGTAATGCGGATCGATGTAGTCATAATCCTGAATATCATACTTGTGATTCGACGGGGAAACAAACAGTGGATTGAAATAAATGACTTCAACTCCAAGCTCTTCCAGATAGTCCAGTTTATCCAAAACTCCCTGCAGATCTCCTCCATGAAATCTGCGGATATCCATTGCCGCCGGAAATTCATTCCAGTCTTTCACTTTACAGACCGGCTCTCCGATATAAACGTATTCTCCATCCTCCACATCATTGGATGGGTCTCCATTACAGAAGCGGTCTACAAAAATTTGATACATCACTGCGCCTTTTGCCCATGCCGGTGTGGAAAATCCAGGCATGATCCGGAAATTGTAATATTCCACCGGATGTTCCGATACGCCACATCGATGATAGCAGAGCTCTTCACTCTCGCTTTTTATCCGAAAATAATAAACAAACATCGTATCTGTAAGCTGCACTTCTGTTTCATAATAATCAAACACTTCCCCGGAGGATATCTTCTGCATCTGCAGTGCTTCTCCTCCTGAAATCAGACAGACCTCCTGAGCGTCATCTCTTGCCGTTCTGAATCTCAGCCTGACTTTTTCATGGATACCCGGTTCCGCAGGTATGACATAATCCGATGTCCCATCACAGAACAGCGCATTTTTATTCATATAAACCTCCTTTGGGGCAAGCCCCTTAAAATGCCTGCCCGGCATTAAAAACAGCTTGCCCCATTCTACACCTACTTCTCAAAAAGTGCTTCAAACTCACTTCTTGTAATCTTTTCTTTTTCCAGCAATAACTGGGCACAGGCTTCCAGTACAGACTGATGCTCCTCCAGAATTGCTTTTGCTTTCAGATAGCACTCATCAATGATACGTTTGACTTCCTCATCGATTGTTCCCGCCACTTTTTCACCGTATCCTCTGGATGTGTGACCAAAATCACGTCCGATAAAGACTTCATCGCTGTCATTGTCATAGTTGATCAGACCAAGACGTTCTGACATACCGAATTTGGTGATCATGGATTTTGCGATTGCAGTTGCCTGACGGATATCCTGAGATGCACCGGTCGTAATATCATCAAAGATCTGTTCTTCCGCTACACGTCCGCCGAGAGACACTGTAATCTCCTGAAGCATATGTCCCTTTGTATTGAACATATCATCTCCTTCCGGAAGCGGCATCGTATAACCGCCTGCTCCTCCTGTCGGAACAATGGACACACTGTAGACAGGTCCCACATCCGGCAGTACATGGAAGAGGATCGCATGTCCCGCCTCGTGATATGCTGTAATCCGGCGTTCTTTTTCAGAAACCACACGGCTCTTTTTCTCCGGTCCGATCCCGACTTTGACAAACGCATGCCGGATATCGGACTGCTGAATATACACTCTGTTTTCCTTTGCAGCCAGAATCGCCGCCTCATTCAGAAGGTTTTCCAGATCTGCTCCTGTAAATCCACTGGTTGTCTGCGCAATCTGTTTCAGATCTACATCGTCTCCCAGCGGCTTGTTTCTCGCATGTACTTTCAGAATCTCTTCTCTTCCTTTGACATCCGGACGTCCAACTACCACATTTCTGTCAAAACGTCCCGGACGTAAGATGGCAGGATCCAAAATATCTTTCCGGTTCGTCGCTGCCATCACAATAATGCCTTCGTTGACACCAAAACCATCCATCTCTACCAGCATCTGGTTCAATGTCTGCTCTCTCTCGTCATGACCGCCGCCAAGTCCGCTTCCTCTTCGTCTGGCAACTGCATCGATCTCATCGATGAAAATGATACATGGGGCATTCTTCTTCGCATCCTGGAACAGATCCCTGACACGGGACGCTCCCACACCGACAAACATCTCTACGAAGTCAGATCCCGAAATCGTAAAAAACGGAACCCCGGCCTCTCCGGCAACTGCTTTTGCAAGAAGGGTCTTACCGGTTCCCGGAGGCCCCTCCAGAAGCACTCCTTTTGGGATTCTTGCTCCCACCTGAACATATTTTTTCGGAGATTTCAGGAAATCGACAATCTCTGCAAGCTCTTCTTTTTCTTCCTGCAGCCCCGCAACATCTGCAAATGTCACTTTCTTATCATTCTCAGAACTCATACGGGCACGACTTTTTCCAAAATTCATTGCTTTTGCATTGGCACCGCCACTCTGTCTGTTCATCATCATCGTAATAAACATGAATCCGACAAGCATCAGCACAACCGGGAGAACCGTCGTACTCAGCACCGAATCCTGAGGGATCGCGCTTATGCGGTATTCCACATCATTTTTATCCAGCAGCTTCTGCGTTTCATTGACATCCGATACGTTGACACGTCCCGTTTCCCTGCTGTCGCGCAATGTCAGTGTGACCACTCCGGTAGGCACTGCCTTATTCTGGTTGATCACCACCTCTGTCACGTTGTCATCCTTTATCTCCTGTTCAAACTGAGTAAAAGTTATCTCCTGCCCGCGCATCTGTACACGGCTCGTCATCCATAGCACAAAAAAGATCACAGCAATAAACACAACCACGGTTGCGCCGCTTATGCCTTTATACTTCTTGTCATTCAATGATACTGCTCCTTCCTATTCCACACCTTCTACGACTCCGATATATGGAAGATTTCTATATTTCTGTGCGTAGTCCAGTCCATATCCGACTACAAATTCGTCCGGTATCTCAAATCCGACATAATCTACTTTTACATCTCTTTCTCTTCTCTCCGGTTTGTCCAAAAGAGTACAAAGCTGAATGCTCTTTGGATTTCTTTTCTTCAGAACATCGATCAGATAATACAGTGTACGTCCGGAATCAATGATGTCTTCCACGATCAGAACATCTTTTCCCTCGATGGATTCATCCAGATCCTTTGCAATTCTGACAACACCGCTGGATGTTGTCGCATCCCCGTAGCTGCTTACACACATAAAGTCCAGAGAAACCGGCACACTGATTCTTTTAGCCAGTTCACACATGAAAAATACTCCGCCTTTGAGTACACAGATCATATGGATCTGCTTTCCTGCATAATTTTCGCTGATCTGTTTTCCCAATGTTTTGATTCTTTCATTTACTTCTTCTTCTGAAACTAACACTTTAATTGTCTCTGCCATGTTTTTTATCCTCCATTATTTTGATCTCTATTATCCTTTTTGTATGTTCAGATATCTGATATCTGCTGCTCATCCGATATCCGACAACCCACAGTATCTGATGCCCCTCGGCGATCAGCAAAATCCGTTCTCTGCTTTTTGCAGGAATCTTCTCATTGATAAAATAAGATTTGAGCTTCTGCGTACCGCCCTGTCTGTTGACACCCAAAACATCCTCCGGCTGTCTCGTTCTTACGGTGAGACTATTTTTTATTATATCATAGTCAAACCATTTCGTGTAGGGGGTTTGCGGTATCTGTTCTATCGAAAAATTCTTATCTTTTTCCCAAATTGTACAGCATATTCGCAGATTCCTGTCTTTTAATCGGGTAATTCCGGGAATTATAAGTTCTTCCCGGCACTCTGTCTGTCTTTCCGCTGTCTGTTTTATCAAAAGTATTCCTTCATAATTCCTCTCTGCACAGATATTGTAGGGAAGATTTCGCTTTCTTCCGCTCTGCTTTTCAAACAACTCCGCCACTGCCGCAACGTGTACAGACACAAGATCCTTTCCTGTTCCCGCCAGATTTTCCAGACACTTCTGAATAATCCCGTTTTGGATGACCGGATCACACTGCATCCATTCATCCCGCAGAAGCAAAAGCCCCTCTTCCTCCTGCCTTACCACACATCTGCAATGCTCTTCGATTTCCCGCTCCAGATAATCCCTGATCTGATTTAACTGCTCCATCGTTTCATTCATGTGACGGACAGCCTGCCTGTTGACCTGCTCCTCCAGCATAGGAAGGATCTGATGCCGGATCCTGTTTCTGGTATATTCATCCCCGGCATTGGTCTCATCTTCACAGTAGGAAAGCTGATGTTCTTTCAGATAATACTCAATCTCCTTTCGGTTTATTCCAAGAAGCGGACGGATCATATATCCATTGACCGGCCGGATCCCGGAAAGCCCCCGGATTCCGGTTCCTCTTGCCAGATTCAAAAGCATCGTCTCTGCATTATCGTTCTGATGATGCGCAAGCGCGATCTTGGTCCCCCCATAACGGATCCGCACCTCCTCAAACGCCTTTCTTCGCACCAGACGCCCTGCCTCCTCCACAGACATCTTTTTCTGCGCAGCGATTTCTTTTACATTCTCATGATACACAATACAGGGAACATTCCGCTCCCTGCAAAATGTTTCCGTAAACCGTTCATCTCTTTTTGCAGTTTCTCCGCGAAGTCCGTGATTCACATGCACTGCGATCACATCAAATCCGATTTTTTCCTGCAGTCTCAAAAGTACAAAAAGCAGGCATATCGAATCCGCGCCGCCCGATATCCCTGCGATTACTTTATCTTCTTTTTGCAGCATATGATATTTTTCAATAAAATTTAAAATTTTCTTCTCCATACTGTAAACTATACCGAATCCGTCCCCAAAATGCAAGTATCCTGACAATTCCAGATCCCTACTGCCAGTACTGTCATATCATCCATCGGTTCTTCTCCGGTCCAGTTTAATACCTGCTCCAGAATGTGATGCGCAAGCTCTTTGGGATTTCCGCCTGTCGTTCCACCAATGATCGTTTCCATCAGAAGGTCCTGTTCCCCAACCGGGAGAGCATCCAGCACACCGTCCGTTATCATAACAACAAAATCTCCGTCTTCCAGCGTTCTCTGCACAGATTCGATTTCAATAGAGTGCATGACCCCGATCGGCAGACTGGACGAACTGATACGCTCCACTTTGTTTCCTTTTTTGATAAATGTGGAAGAAGCTCCTGCTTTGATCAGACGACATTCTCCTGTATACAGATCAAACATGCTCAGATCCACCGTGGAAAAATGGATTTCCTCACGCCCCATCACCAATGTCGTATTGATCATCTGGATCGCCGCTTTTGCCGGAAATCCGGCTTCCAACAGCTCTTCCAGCAATTCCATGACAAGCGTACTCTCCCGGCATGCCTTCTCTCCGGATCCCATACCATCGGAAAGCGCCACTGCCAGTTTTCCTCCGCCAAGCTCACGCATCATGAAATTATCCCCTGAGATCTTGTTGCAGTCCTTCCCGATCCTTGCCACACCGTAAAGTGTATAAAACACCGGGCCTTCCATGCACACGATCGTCTGATATTCTTTCCCCAGCATAAACGCCTGATCACTCTCTGCAATGAACTGTCTCCCCATCACTTCTGAAACAGCCTTTACGAGCGCTTTGATCGTAACGCAGGTATTTTTCACTGCTCTTGCGGTAAGATGTACTTCATATTTTCCTTCTCTGTTCAGGAAAAAACTGCTGTACAGTACACGAATCCCTCTCTTTTTTAAATGAGATGCCAGCTTTTTTTCCAGACGCTCGTCCGAAAATAAACTTTTTTCCAGCTCTTTCGCCGTACTGCGGAGCATATCCGCAAACGTATCCATCTGGACCGCGCATCCTTCCCTGCCAAGTACGATCCGGTTATTCCACATCATATTCTGTCTTGCATCGTGAAATGCACTCAGCATCTCCTGTAAAAATGCTTCCCACCGCAGACACCTCTGCTGAAGCTTCCTTTTTGTTTCTGTATTCAGTTCACTCCCGTAATGATCGATGGCAGATAAAACTTCATATCCCATCTGATAGGTATGTACAAAATCCTCTTCCCAGCACCAGGAACATTTTTCACAGCTTTTGCAGGCTCTTTCTTTTGTCCGGTCAAACATATCCTCAATCTCCTCATTGGAAAATGCGGATTTCTTTTCCTCCAGATGAAGAAATGTCCGGGAAAGCTGTTTGATAGAATCTGCGTATTTTTCAATCTGTGTCACATAGGGGCTGGTGTGCAGTGCCTGTCCATTTTTCATGGCGATGTCCTCCTAGTTCTTATGTATGTAATATTAGAACATGCAAAAAGCCCCAGGAATTTCCCGGAGCTTCTCTTTCGTATCGTCACTATTTTGCCGGCTTGAAAATGATCTCATTCGGATCCACCAGCCCTAATTTTTCTTCTGCAATCTCTTTCACGTAATCGTCTGTCTTCACATACGCTTCGTATGCTTCCACTTCCTTTGCACGCTTTTTCTCTTCTTTAATCTGTGCTTCCAGTTCTGCTTCCTGCTTCTTGTACTGTGCGTTTCTGCTGCGCAGAGATACTGCATTCACTGCAAGTACGCCTACCAGCAATACAAGAATCATACTGATCAGCATCATACTTTTTTTATGATACCGCCATGCAGAATTCGTCTTCCGGCTTTTTGATCTGCCAGCGACTTTCTTTTTCTGAATCGCCATGATACTCACCCTATCAAATCTAACTTCTATTTCCATCCTGCCTGCAAATAAATTTGCCTGACACAAGTATTCTATCTGCTTTTTTCTCTTTTTTCAAGTTATTCAGCCGTTTTAATCAAGATTTCCTTGTTTTTTATGTTTTTTTCAATTTCCTGAAAATTCGTTTCAACAAATGCTGCACCCCAACAGCAGTCAGCAGCCCGGCTGCGATTCCCAGAACAAAGAACCAGCGGATACTTCCATAAGTCGTACAATACATCTGACGAAACACATACGCGCTCACCAACAGCCAAAAGCCGATATCCTCCACACCGACTGCCAGCGGATGATGCCGCACGAGTCTTCGTATCAGCAGCAGAATCTGATAACCGCAAAAAAGTACCATCCCCGTAAGCGCCGCATAGAAAAAAATCACAACTTCTGTTTCAATTCCGAGCATCATAATAACGCCTACTTAAATAATTTTGACAGAAAGCTCTCATTTTGCCCGCCCTGATTCACTCCAGAATAAGCAATACTGTCAATATTTCCGGAAAGGTCTACTTCTCCCTTCTCAACACTGAGCCGGTTCACATGGAGGTCTGTGCCTTTCACCATAAGCATCCCCTGCTCTGTCTCCAGAAGAATCTCATTCAGATCAAACGAGAGAACATCCAGAACTCCGGTAACCATACTTGTCTTTCTGTTATTCACGATCAGTTTATGTGCCTTCGCCGGCATTTGTCGTTCTTCCATACACTTTCCCCTTTCCTTCTGCTTTTCTATATATATGAGGGGTTGTATTATTTTATACCGGAAAAACGAATTTTTCTGTTTTATAAATAGCGGAACAGGTCTTTCGCCTCTTCTTTCTTGGTCGTATCCTGAATATCCAGCACTTCTACTTTCACCGTTTTTGTACCGAACTGAATCTCGATCACATCTCCCACTTTCACTTTTACGGATGCCTTTGCAGGCTTTCCATTCACCAGAACTCTCCCTGCATCACATGCTTCGTTGGCTACGGTCCTGCGTTTGATCAGCCTGGAAACTTTTAAAAATTTGTCCAATCTCATCAATCTTTTCTCCTTCCTTCTCCTGTAACTGAAAAGAGAATACAACCGGCTTGTCCGACTGTATCCTCTTATGCATCTTTATCTGTTCGTCAATTATGCGTTTACAGCATCTTTCAGAGCTTTTCCAGCTTTGAATTTCGGAGCTTTGCAAGCTGCGATCTTCATTGTCTTTCCTGTCTGAGGATTTCTTCCTTCTCTTGCTGCTCTTTCGCTTACTTCAAAAGTACCGAATCCTACTAACTGTACTTTTTCTCCTTCTTTTAACTGCTCTGTTACTACATCAACAAAAGCTTTTAATGCTTTCTCTGCATCTTTCTTTGAAATTTCTGCCTGCTCAGCGATTGCTGCGATCAATTCTGTTTTGTTCATGGATAATTCCTCCTCTTTATTATGCTAGAATGATTATTCTAAATTGGTAAAGGCCGCATGTCTCTACCCTTTACATGTCGATACCCTTATGTACTGTTATAACTGGTGAAACTGCTTTTGTCAAGCAGTTTCACAGATTTACCATGCAAAGCAGTACTGTTTACAATAACAGCAACATTTTTACATAATCTTATCAATCATTGCCAGCACTTCTTTGCCCATAGCTGCGGATTTTTCATCTGCATCAGAAAGGGAGGTTCCTTTGATACCGTAGTAGAATTTGACTTTCGGCTCTGTTCCTGACGGTCTCACACATAACCATGCATCATCAGAAAGATCATAGTACAATACGTTCGATGTCGGAAGACCTGTCGAAGATACTTCACCAGTCTGCATATCCTGGATCGTGTCTGCTTTGTAGTCTCTCGCTTTCAGCACTTTGTAGCCTGCGATCTCTGCCGGCGGATTCTTACGGAGTGTCTCAAGGATCTCCTGGATCTTTGCAAGTCCTTCGATTCCTTTGAGTGTGATAGACTGGATATCATCTTTGTAATATCCGTATCTCTCATACATCTCGATCATGGCATCCCAGAGAGTCATGTCTTTTGTCTTGTAGTAAGCAGCTGCCTCGCAGAGTGCCATTGTCGCAACGATCGCATCTTTATCTCTTGCGTGTGTTCCGATCAGGCATCCATAGCTTTCTTCAAATCCAAATAAGTACTCGCCTTTTTTGCTTGTCTCAAATCCCAGAATCTGCTGTCCGATATATTTGAATCCGGTCAGAACTTCAATCAGCCCTGTGTTATAGTAATCTGCAATCGCATCTGCCATATTTGTTGTAACGATCGTTTTGATGAGATATCCATCCTCAGGAAGTCCTCTCAATGCGTTTCTCTGTCCGATCTCATAGTCTGCAAGGAGACAGCCGGACATATTTCCTGTCAGATCGTGATATTCACCGTTTTTATCTTTTACCCGGACACCCAGACGGTCTGCATCCGGATCTGTAGCAAGCACAATGTCTGCATCCACTTCTCTTGCCAGCTTAAGTCCCAGTTCAAATGCCTCTGCCGCCTCCGGATTCGGATAAGAAACAGTCGGGAATTCGCCGTCCGGCAGTTCCTGCTCTTTGACTACGTATACGTTCTCAAAACCGAGCTCTTTTAAAATTCTGCGGGCTGGAATATTTCCCGTTCCATGAAGCGGACTGTATACGATCTTCAAATCTTTTCCAACTGCATCAATGGCATCCTGATGGATCACCTGCTTTTTCAGCTCTGCTATGTAGGCATCATCCACCTCTGCTCCGATCACTTCGTAGAGTCCGGCTGCTTTGGCATCCTCTGCCGGCATCGTCTTCATAGTCGTATAATCTGTCACTGCCTTGACTTCATCCATGATTCCTTTGTCATGAGGCGGTGTGATCTGCGCGCCATCTTCCCAGTATACCTTATAACCATTGTACTCCGGTGGATTATGGCTGGCTGTAATGTTGATTCCGGCAATACATCCGAGTTTTCTGACTGCATAGGAAAGCTCCGGTGTCGGACGAAGAGAATCGAATACATAGGCTTTGATTCCGTTCGCAGCCAGGCAGCATGCCGCTTCCTGTGCAAATTCCGGTGACATCCGGCGTGAGTCAAATGCGATGGCAACTCCTTTTTCTGCGTTTCCACTCTTTAAAATATAGTTTGCCAGTCCCTGTGTTGCCTTTCTCACTGTATAAATATTCATACGGTTCGTTCCGGCTCCGATAATTCCCCGAAGTCCTGCTGTACCAAACTCTAAATCTGTATAAAAACGCTCTTTGATCTCGTTCTCATCTGATGCGATACGCTCCAGTTCTGCTTTTGTATCTGCATCAAAATAAGCATTTGTCAACCACTCATTGTATATTTCTTTGTAACCCATCTTAGGCACCTCCTGCAATATAGTATGGTTCTATTATACAACAGCCGCCTATAAATGAAAAGTGAATATATTTTCTAAAAATCGCTCTTTTTCTGCCTGCTGTCCGATTGCAGTCTGCAGTTTTTCTACACTTTTCTCCGGAATCCGCGCCTTATTGGAGTTCGAATACAGATTTGCTGTCTTCCAGAACTTCTCCGGATAAGCCAGGCAAAGTGCGAGAAATTCCTTTTCCCTGTCCTCCAGAGGACGGACGCTCTCATACATCTCCAGAATCTTTCTTCCCAGACTTTCTTTCCACTGATATTTTTCCATCACCTTTCGCAGGAAATAATACAGATCCTGTACCTGTACATCCATTCTGAAATGCTCAAAATTGGTGACTGCAATCCTGCCGGAACTGATCCAGATGTTGTGATAATTATAATCTCCGTGTATCAGCTTTCCGGCTTTTAGATTGTCTTTGTACAATTCCGGATATCCGGAGCATTCCATCCGTTCTGTCACACTTTGCGCCATCTCATACATTCTCTCAAAATGTGCCAGAAAACGACGCTCAAATTCATTTTTTGTGACCCTGGAACGGATAAATGCCCGCACTTTTTTCAATTCCCGGTTATGCCGCCTTAATTCTGACAGCATATCTCTTCCTGCAAAAGGTTTCAGTTCTATCTCTAAAACAGGTTCATGATCCGAAGCCTGAGGAATCATCTCCTGCATCTTTTCTTTTGTCCACGCACCGTCGCCAAGAATTTCTCCCCAATCCATTCTCTGATGCAAAAGTCCGAGAGCCTGTGCCGCTTCCAGCACATCCCGCTCCCTTCGTACCTCACACTCTCTTCCCGAAACCCATTTTTTCAGCATGTACTTTGTTCCATCCTGGGATACGCTAAAGAGTTTTCCCGCCTTCGTAAAGATGGGTGTGTCCACCTTCATTCCGTGTCTGGATTCCAGATAACAGAGCAAAACATACATCAGAGGTGCGCGCCCAACCGAAATTCCTGCCGGTCCGAGCAGCATCAGTCCCTCCTTTGTATTGCAAAAATAAGCACCCCTTGTCTTGCGGGTGCTTATTACTTCTATGTCATACTGTTCCAGAACTTCTAACTCATATTCTCTCATACTTGCCCCCTGCACTTTGCCCCGCCGAAAGCAGGGCGGATTCATGACTCTTTCTAATCTATGAATCCCGGTGAGCAAGTATGCTAAAAGCCAAATCTTTCTTTCACGTAATCACACAATTTTCCTTTTTGATTCCATGCCGGATCTTCGATCACCATATCCAGCAGCTCATTTAAGAGCGTTCCCAGTTCTTTTCCCGGCGCTATTCCGAGATTGATCAGATCCGTTCCTGTCACTGCCAGATCTTTTAATGTCACACATTCTTTGTTTCGCAGCGCATTTCGATACAGTTCTCTGATCTGAATGATATTTTCCAGCTTTCCTCTGCGTTCATAAGAACTCTGCGCTTTTGTATCTGCAAGCCGGACTGCCAGATAATATGGAAAGAGTTCCACCCCGATCTCATGCATGGCGCGGCGCACGTTCGCTCCGGTCGGTTCCATCCGGTAATCATGATACGCAACAAGCTTTGTTACTTTTCGAATCGTATCATTATCAAATTTCAAACGTTTCATCACTGTTTTTGCAATTTGCTCGCTGGCGATCGCATGCCCTTTGAAATGGTCTCTTCCATTTTCATCTGTGGTCTTCATTACTGGTTTTCCCATATCATGGAACAACATGGTTAGTCTGAGGACTTTATCATTCTTTACATTCTGCAGCGCATGAACTGTGTGTGCAGCTACATCATATTTATGATGTGGCGTATTCTGCTTCACACCGACCATGTCATCCCATTCCGGAAGCACCACTTTTGTGATTCCCAGCTCACAGGCATCCTGAATCCGCTCCGGATGATCGGATACCAGCAGTTTTACCAGCTCTGCCTGAATCCGCTCTGCACTGATCTTTTCCAGATTCGGAGCCAGACTTTTGATCGCTTCTGCGGTCTCCGGCTCGATTGGAAATGCCAGCTGCGCAGAAAAACGTACTGCGCGCAGAATCCGAAGTGCATCCTCTGAAAAACGCTCCTTCGGATCACCCACACAACGGATCAGGTGATAATTCAAGTCCCTCATTCCGCCAAACGCATCCACCAGGCGCTCATCATCATTGTATGCCATGGCGTTGATCGTGAAATCCCGTCTCTTTAAATCTTCCTCCAGCCGGCTTGTAAATGTCACCTCTTTCGGATGACGGCCATCCTCATACAGTCCGTCCACCCGGTAAGTGGTCACCTCAAATCCGTCTTTTCCAATCAGAACTGTTACCGTCCCATGCTCGATCCCGGTGTCCACGGTACGTCGGAAGATCCGCTTCACCTGCTCCGGCTTTGCAGAAGTCGTGATATCCCAGTCCTCCGGTTTTCTGTTCAGAATGGAATCCCGGACACAGCCGCCCACCGCATATGCATCATAACCATGTCTCTGTAAGTTTTTAATAATCAAAACTACTTTTCTTGGCAATTCTATTTTCATTGAAACTCTTCCCCTTTATTCTATGGTCTACCCTGTCTTTCCATTTCTATCTCATTTAAAATTTCAAGTTCACGTTTTTGGCAACTAAGTATTATAACCTGTCTTGACTGTTCGCTCAACCATTTTAGCGTATATTTTAATCTTTTTTCGTCATAACATCCAAACGCATCATCCAGGATCACCGGAACTTCCTCGCCATACAGAATCTCAAGAGCTGCCATTCGAAGCGCAAAATAAACCTGCTCCACGGTTCCCCTGCTGACTCGTTCTGCCGGGATCCGCCGCCCTTCTGATAAAAGGATCAGTTTCAGAGAATCCTCAATCAGAAGCCTTGTATACTTTCCATCTGTCACTTTCGCAAGGATTTTTGATGCTTTTTCATTCAGTACTGTACCGAAATCTTTTGACATGGATGCCGCTGCCTTCTCCATTGTCTCGGATGCAATCTCCAGTGCCCGTGCCGTCTTTTTCAGCCTCTGCTCCTCTTCTCCGGAAAAATCCAGCTCCTCCAACTGTTCTTTTACATTATTTAAACTGATGTGCTTTTCCTTCTGTTCCTCCCCGATGCGCTGCAGCGTCCAGTGCAGCTTCTGCTTTTTCTCCCTGTAACCGGATCCCATCGTTTCTCGTTCTTTGATCCGGACACTTTTTTGTGTCTGCGCGTCTTTCATTCCCCAAATAAGAAACAAAATACTTACCATGACTGGAATCAATGTATATACACTGTGCAGAAGCATGCCAACTGCCAACAGACATATGGCTGCGATTATCTGCCAGCTGATTTTTTTCTTCTCCTCTTCTGTCACATGCTCAGGTTCTCTTAAATCTGCAAGCTGCCGCTTCTTTTCCTGCATCTCTGACTCCAAACGCATCTTTTCCTGCTGAATATACTGATATTTTCGTTGAAGTGCCTGCCGTTTCTCTGCTTTTTCCGATTCCAGCTGCTTCCATTTCCGGGTGATTTCCTTTTTGCGCTGCTTTAAGCGCTCCTCTGCCCCTGCCAGATCTACTCCGCTGTTTCCTGTTTCGTAATAATTTGCTGCATAATTCTGAAGCTCTGCCGCCAGACTTTGCCCGGGTCTTGCTCCAAGCTGTCCAATCGCTGCCGTATTTTCAAACTGTTCCGCTGTCAATCCATTTAACAGCATATCCAGATCACCATGCTCCACAGAAAGTTCCTCACCGTCGTCCTCGCAGATCAGCACTGCGCCTTTTGTGTACCGGTCAAAACGCCGTTTCAGACAAAAGGTCTTCTCACCACAGGAAAACCGCATCGCTCCGGCGTATTCATTCGGATTCTCCCACGGTTCAAACCGGCTGAACGCATCGTTGTGCGCCGCTTTTCCCCGTCCTCTTTCCATCCCGAAGAGCATCGCTTTTAAAAATCCGTAAATCGTGGACTTTCCGAATTCATTTTCTCCATAGAACACCTGAATCCCGTCCCGAAACACAAATCTCTGATTTGAAAATTTTCCAAAGTTTTTGATCTCAATCTCTTTTATCTTCATGCCTTCTCCTACTGCCGGTTTGCCATCAATGCCTGAATTCCTTCACAAAGCGCCTCATACTCTACGCTTCCTGTCTCACATCCCCCAAACGCTTCAATGTATTTTCCGATCAGATTCTCCTGATTTGCCTTCCACAGTTCTTCAAAATCATAATCCGGAATCGTCTCATCCACAATTTCCAGAATATTCCCATATCTATCCTTGGAACCCGTATCAAATTCAATATCCGGATCCCTCTTTCCCGTCAGAATGAATTTGTAGAGATTCTCTCTTCCATGCTCCTGAATCTGTCCCCGGATCAGTTCCCGCACTTCTGCATTTCCCATCCGGCTCTCTGTCTCGAGCACCAAATGCAGATATTCCCGTTTTGCCAGTGGTACAAATTCAAATCTAGTGCCTCTTTCTGAAATCTCTCCCCTGATAAATCCATGCTTTCCTGTATCATTCTTATCGGTCGGTTCCAATGCACCCGCATATGCTGCAAGTCCCGGGATCACCTGCTGCGGCTTGTGGATATGCCCCATGGCAATATAGTCGAATCCGCTTTTTTCCAACAGACTTTTCTGTATCGGAAGATGTTTTTCATCTCCGCCGTGAACCAGAAGAATCTCATACTTTGCGTCTCCTTCCGCACGGATCCCTCCATCAAAAGGTGTCAGTATCTCCCGTGACTCATAGCTGAATCCCGTCACTGCCACATCAAGATCCTCAAAGATCACACACTCCGGCTCTTTGTCAAACAGCGGATATACATTGCTGCTCCACTGAAAGCTCCGGTAGTAAGAATCCTGCTTTAAAAAATCATGGTTCCCGGCAATCAGAACAACCTTTGTCCGGGAAAGTCGGGAAAAATAATAATCCACTTCTTTTAATTCTTTCTTCAGCGGCTGTCTGTGGAACAGATCCCCCGCAATGAGAAGCAGATCCGTCTGTTCTCGCTCACAGATGTCGATCACTTCCGCAAAGGTATCCCACAATTCCTGCGGCCGCACCTTTGAATAAGCGTCTCCCGCATCCGGAGACGCACCCAGATGAACATCCGCAATGTGAATCCATTTTACCATGGTATCTCCCTCCTGTCTCTTTTATCAGCAAAGAGGGTGCTCAAAAGCACACTGCCTTTGGCCACCCTCTTTCAATTCTCTTATAGACTTCTCCCTGGAAATCTTATAAATCACAGTTATTTACAGTTCTCGGGAACGGAATCACGTCACGGATATTGGACATACCTGTCAGATACATCACACATCTTTCAAATCCAAGACCAAATCCTGCATGTCTCGTAGAACCATATTTTCTCAGATCCAGATAGAACTTGTAATCCTCCTCGTTCAGATCCATCTCTGCCATTCTTGTGCGAAGTTTTTCGAAGTCGTCCTCTCTCTGGCTTCCTCCGATGATCTCTCCGATTCCCGGTACCAGACAGTCTACTGCTGCCACTGTCTTGCCGTCATCATTCTGTTTCATATAGAATGCTTTGATCTCCTTCGGATAGTCTGTCACGAATACCGGACGTTTGTAAATCTCTTCTGTGAGATAACGCTCATGCTCTGTCTGCAGATCTGTCCCCCAGGAAACTTTATATTCAAACTTGTCGTTGTTCTTCATCAGAATATCAACCGCTTCTGTGTAAGTCACTCTTGCAAAGTCTGAATTTACCACATTGTTCAAACGGTCAAGCAGTCCCTTGTCCACAAATGAGTTGAAGAAGTTCATCTCTTCCGGAGCATTCTCCAGAACATAGGAGATTACATATTTTAACATGGACTCTGCCAGATCCATATTGTCTTCCAGATCTGCAAATGCAATCTCAGGCTCGATCATCCAGAACTCTGCCGCATGTCTTGTCGTGTTGGAGTTCTCGGCACGGAATGTCGGTCCAAATGTATAAATGCTCCTGAATGCCTGTGCAAATGTCTCTCCGTTGAGCTGTCCGCTCACTGTCAGATTCGTCTCTTTTCCAAAGAAATCTTTGCTGTAATCAATGCTTCCGTCTGCACTCTTTGGTACATCTTTCAGATCCAGTGTCGTCACCTGGAACATCTCACCTGCACCTTCACAGTCACTTCCTGTGATCAGTGGTGTGTGTACATACACAAATCCTCTCTCCTGAAAAAACTGGTGGATCGCATATGCGATCATGGAACGTACTCGAAATACGGCCTGGAATGTATTCGTTCTCGGACGTAAATGAGAGATCGTTCTCAAATATTCAAAGCTGTGACGCTTCTTCTGCAGCGGATAATCCGGTGCGGACGCTCCCTCTACTGTCACTTCGTCTGCCTGAATCTCAAACGGCTGTTTTGCCTGTGGTGTCGCTACCAGTGTACCGGTCACAATGATCGCTGCTCCGACATTCTGTCTGGAGATCTCATCAAAATTCTCCATTTTGTCATGATATACCACCTGCAGAGGCTCAAAATAAGAACCGTCATTTACCACGATAAATCCAAATGTCTTGGAATCGCGAATACTGCGGATCCATCCCCCTACAGTTACTTTTTTATCCAGATACTGTTCTCTATTTTTAAATAATTCCCGAACTGTCACTAATTCCATACCGCTCACTCCTTCTTTTCAAATCTGTCTCTGCCGCAAAACGGACATTCAATAAAGGCTATTATATCATATATCCTATGCTTTTGTCCACCGGTGTATCGTGTCCGTTCCCGGACTGCACAATTCCAGAACCGTATGATCTTCACTTAATGTATACTCATATTCCAGACTGCCGCCCTCCATGACCAGATTCAGTTTCAAAATACCTTCTGCATCTTTGACAACGCCAAATGTTCCCTTTGTTTTTCCTGAGGATCCTTTGATCACAACAGTTCCGTCTTTTTTGAATGTGTATTCATTCTCATTGTCATCTTTCCAGGTTCCCAGAAGCCCGGATGCCTGTGCATCTGATATATCAATACGCTTGATGTCCGACTGAAACAATTCCATATCCTTGCCTCCGTCCAGTGACTTGAGCTTCAGACCATACCCTGTCGTATCATCCTCAATCGCATACAGCTGTTCTTTCTCTTCCCCGTCCATCTTGATCCCCATTGTAATATTGTCATCTTCGTCAAATCCACACTCAAACGTAAGTGCTTTTCCGTCCAGTGTCCCGGTTCCATCCTCCTTCAGATCATAAACCGATTCTGTTCCGACTACATCCCATTTCTTTGCCAGAACCTTTGTCACTGCCTCACTCGGCAGAATATAGCCGTCACCAAGCTTTTCTTTCAGTTCATCAGATGCCTGATTCACTTCTTCTGTTTTTGATGCTGCCGGTGTATCCCCTGTCTTATCCCCCTGGCATCCTGTCATCATGATCGCAGCTGACAAAAGCAGCGCTATTGCTAATTTTTTCATGGTAATTTTCTCCTGTTTCTGTTCGTTTTTCATCTACGAATAAGGATACCATAAGCACAGCTTTTTTTCCACTTTTTATCTATCCATCCCACACGCACTGGCTTTTTCAACCAGACAACGATCTTGCATGACTGCTTCGTAAAACCGAAAGCCACCGGAAAAATTATAGGCATCATAACCGTTTCCTGTTAAAATTCTGGCAGCAACATAGCTGCGAAGCCCGCTCTGGCAAATGACGTACACTGGTTTTCTCTTCTCAATCTCATCCAGATGTTCACGTAAGACGTCTACCGGAATATTCCGAAATCCTTCCAAATGACCTCCTGCATATTCCCCTTCTGTCCGGACATCCAACAGTGTCACACTTCCATCACGCGGAAGTTTTTCGATGTCTTCCAAAAACCACTGCTTCAAATATCTATTTTCTATATTTTCGATCATATACCCTGCCATATTAACCGGATCTTTGGCTGAAGAATATGGAGGTGCATATGCCAGATCCAGTTCTTTGAGATCCGTCGCCTTCATCCCCGCATGTATGGCCGTTGCCAGCACATCAATTCGTTTGTCTACCCCCTCATATCCCACGACCTGAGCTCCCAGCAAACGATTGGTCTCTTTTTCAAAAAGTACCTTCATTGTCATGACTTTTCCACCAGGATAATAACCGGCATGGCTCATAGGAGAAAGAATGACTTTATCTGTATCGATCCCCAGTTTTTTTGCTCTCTTCTCATTTAAACCAGTTGTTGCAGCTGTCATATCAAACACTTTGATCACAGAACTTCCCTGAGCTCCCGAATAAGAACTGTTTCCACCACAAATATTGTCAGCGGCAATGCGTCCCTGTTTGTTCGCAGGGCCTGCCAGAGAAATCAGATCCTCTTCACCCGATACTGCATTTTTAATCTGCACGGCATCTCCAACTGCATAAATATCTGGAATGGATGTCTCCATACGTTCATTGACAACAATACTTCCTTTGATTCCCAGTTTGATTCCTGCCTCTCCTGCCAGTTTTGCATCCGGCGCAACACCAATTGCCAGTATTCCCATATCTGCATGGATCGGATCTTCTCCTTTTAAAAGGACATCAATGCCGCCTTCTTTTTCCACGAATCCTTCCACCGTATGACCAAGTGCCAGTGTCACGCCGTGTCTCCTCATTTCACTATGAATAAAAGATGCCATATCCGGATCAAATGGATTCATCAGTTGTTTTGCTCTTTGAACAATCGTAACATCCATCCCGGACTCTCGAAGATTCTCCGCTAACTCCAGCCCGATGAATCCTCCGCCTGCAAGCACCACTGATTTTGGCTGATGAGTTTCTATATATGCTTTGATTCGCATCGTATCTTCCACTGTACGCAATGTAAACAAATTTTCCAGTCCCACCCCGGGGATCTCCGGCTGTACCGGTCTTGCTCCCGGTGAAAGAAGTAGTTTATCGTAATGTTCTTCAAATTCTTCCCCTGTCTCCAGATTTCTGACCGAAACTGTCTTACGCTCCGGATGAATGGAAAGCACTTCATGACGTACCTTCATGTCTACATGGAATCGTGAGAAAAAGCTCTCCGGTGTCTGTAATGTCAATTCTTCGGAATCTGTGATCACATCTCCGATATAGTATGGAAGCCCGCAGTTTGCATAAGAAATATACCCGGAACGTTCAAATACAACTACTTCTGCTTCTTCATTTAATCTTCGGATCCTGGCTGCCGCCGTTGCCCCGCCTGCTACTCCTCCTACAATTACAACCTTCATTTAACGTTCCACCTTTCCTGTATATGAGGCAATCCCGCCTATATTTTTTACATTCTCATATCCCATCTTCTGCAGAGCACCAACTGCCTGACGACTTCTTGCACCACTGTGGCAATATACAAAAACAGGACTGTTTTTACTCTTTACAACGGAAAGAGCCTTCTCAATGCTTTGTAATGGAACATTTTTACTTTTGGGGATGTGTCCTTCCCTATACTCCTGAGGCATACGCACATCCAATAAAACTGCTCCTGGTATTGCTTTATATTCCTGTACTCCCTGATTAATATCCGGGGTTTTAAAAAAATCGAAAAAGGCTTTCTGAATATCTATCACTGACATATCGTTTTCCTCCTCTATCTCTGTTTGATAAATATAGAATAACCCGTTTATGAAAAAATTTCCGTGATAATATCACAAAAAATCCGTGTAAACATCCACACACTATCTGTGTGATATTTACACGGATTTTTTATTTCTTTTCTCCTATAACTTTTCTCTAGTAAAAGTTATATTATGAAATTCTACATTACAATCCTGAGCAAACACACCTATTCTAAATGGCATCTTGCGATATGTTCGATAAGAAAATGCAATCATTTCACCTATAAAAATTTCAATCATGGAATCTGTCAAAATACATTTGACATTAATAATGTCACCATCTTTAAACGGAAACGATTTTTCACATACTCTTGGTCCATCCACTTCTCCTGCAATAATTTCTTTTCCAGAAAGTGTTGCCCAGAATGGATCTAACGGAGCTGGAAGCTTATTAATAGAGACTGCTTGCGTTGCACGATTGAATGCCAAAAGATAGCCATTATCAATATCCTCATCTGTATTAATCGTTAATCCAAAATAATCTGCACAATCAGATGCCTTAATGTTACATTCCATCATAAAATTATTTTGTTCTACCTCGAAAAATCCATATGACAAGGTTCCAACAGACAATATTTCAAGAGCCTTTTCTCCATACATTTTAATATTTCCCAACTTTTTATTGAAAGAATGTTTCAATTTTTGTGCTTGAAAATATTTTTCAATTTCTTCCGGCATGACTATTTTAAGGTTCCCGTCTCCCATCGGAATGGCCTGATGAGGAATTGCGAAATCTCCCCCTGTCTGCCATAATTCATCATCCGACTGTTTTTCTCTTTCCGGAGTCCACGCAAAATAAATTCTTCTTCCCCTATTATCTATAAGAGATTTTGCTGCATAAAATCTTCTATTATCAATTCCATCAAATTTAGGTGTTCTCCAAGGTCCATAAGGTGATTTTGAATATCGATAGATTGTTTGTGCCCGCTCTGAAAAACGTGAATATACCAAATACCAATACTCTCCCATTTTATACATTTCCGGACATTCTGGACAATTTGTATGCCATGGTTCATAAATCACACCCCAATGTTCAAATTCTTGCAAATCTTTTGATTTATAAAGAACCACGACACCTCTTCTGTTTGATGGTCCACTATTCTTTCTTGCTGCAATAAGCATCCAGTATTCCATTTCCTCTTCATTATAAAAAATATAAGGATCACGCCAGTCTATATTCTCATAATATCTTATATCCGGAACAATGATCGGATTGTTCAAATCTTTTTCAAATGTAACACAATCATCGCTTACCGCATGACAGATTGTTTGAGGAAATTCGGAATCAATATGATATCCCGTATAAAAAATATGATATTTCCCCTCTGCATAAATTACTGATCCCGTCCAACATCCATCCTGATCAAGCTTTGTTCCATCCCCAGGAAGAAGTACTGGTTGCATTTCTTCCCATTCCACAAGATTTTTACTCACAACATGTTGCCATGTATTTCTAACTCTCTCAGGATATCGTACAGTGTTTTCTGGTACAGATAAGAAAAACAAGTGATACATGCCATCATGATAAAATGGAATAGAATCTCCACACGACAATCCATTTGACAATCTTCTAAATATACTCATTTTATTTCCTCCATTATCTGTTTTGTATTTTTATAAATTTCATGATATATTTCAAAATACTTTCTATATATTTTTGTATGTTCAGAAATGGGAACTATAATCTTTTCATCAAAAGTCACATAATTCTCAACCGCATCCTCTATCGTAAAACTTTGAGTACCTGCTCCTGCTAAAATACATGCTCCAAGACACGCCTGCTCCTTCACATTACATACTTTAATCTCTTTTTCAAAAATATCTGCTTGCAATTGAAGAAACAACTCGCTGCTCGCGCCACCTCCTGATGCAATAACTTGATCACTATCAATTCCTAATTCCTGTAAAATCAGAAGACAATCCTTCAAGCTATAAATGATTCCTTCCATCGTAGCGCGAATTAAATGTCTCCTGTCGTGCTGTAACTTTAATCCAAAATAAACCCCCTTTGCCTTTGAATCCATCACAGGTGTCCGTTCTCCTGAAAGATATGGTAAATAAACTACCCCCTCACTTCCCGCCTCTATTTCTTCTGCCATTTTTGTGTATTTTTCAAACTGATTTTCTTCACCTAAAACTTTGTTGCACAACCAATTTAGGGAATTACCACTGTTTAATGTAGCTCCAAATACAGAATAACCTTTTCCAACAGCATGGCAAAATGTATTTGTTCTAAGCCTCCTATCAGACACAAACTCATTTGAATACGCAGATACCTGACCTCCTGTCCCAATATTTGAAATCAATTTTCCTTCCTGATAAACACCATTTCCAATACTTTGTGCCATTTGGTCTCCACATCCATATAGCACAGGAATTCCCTCCTTAAGCCCTGTCAGTTCTGCACATTTCATAGTAACATATCCGGCAATTTCACCCGATTCATAACAATCCGGGAAATTATCTCCAGATAACCCAACTCTCCTTATCAACTCTTTTGCCCATCTCCGATTTTTTACATCATAAATTCCTGAAGCTGAGGCATCTGTCACTTCTGTCGCAATCTCCCCAGTCATTTTGAATCTGATATAGTCCTTAGGTTGAAATACTTTCCAAATTTTTTTATAATTTTCAGGCTCATTTTTCTTGATCCACAACAGGGAAGGACATGAAAAGCCAACACAAATACGATTCCCCAAAACAGTATTAATTTCTTCTTCACTTAGTTTTCCCAAAATTTCATCTACTTCTTGTACAGAACGCTGATCAAGCCAAATAATTGCTGGTCTTACTGGTTTTCCATATTCATCTATACTCACTAATCCATGCATTTGTCCTGAAAAGCTGATTCCCACCACAGATTCAAATGCTTTCCTGCATCTTGAATCGGAACGAAACTCTTGAAAAATTTCCACTAAATTTTCCCACCACAATTCAGGATTCTGCTCGGCACAATTTGGTGCTGGTATACTAACAGAATATCTTCTTTTTTTTACATATATTTTCCCTGATGCAATATCCAACATCATCGCTTTTATACTTGATGTTCCAATATCAATTCCTAATAATGTACGCATCTTTTATTTTTTACTCTTCTCCTTCTTAATATAATCAATATACACTGCCAACAACACCACAATTCCCTTTACCACATATTGCCATGAAGAATCTATTCCCATCAGATTCATTCCATTATTTAAAATACCTATCACGAGACATCCTATCAATGTCCCACTAATTCTTCCCACACCTCCTGTCATACTTGTTCCACCAAGCACTACCGCAGAAATAGCGTCCATTTCCGCTCCATCTCCTACATTAAATTGTCCTGAAAATGTTCTTGCCGCGCTCAATATTCCTGCACAAGCCGCAAATAAACCCGAAAGTGTAAACACCAAAAAAATAACTTTTTTTGAATTAATCCCACTATAAACTGCCGCTTGCTGGTTATCACCGACTGCATAAATATTTCTTCCAAATTTGGTTTTATTCAAAATCAAACCTGTAATTATGACCACAACAACCATAAACAGTAATTGAACAGGTATTTCTCCAAATATTTTTCCACTTCCAATCCAAATAAACAACTCATCATTAACCAATATTGTTGTAGCATTTGTATAAATTCTTGCAAATCCTCTGCCAATATTCATCATCGCCAATGTTACGATAAATGGTGGGATTTTTGTATTCGCTATAATCAATCCGTTAACTGCTCCCACTAAGGTTCCTATTATAATTGCCAAAATAATTGCCAAGCCTGACGGGATACCATTATTTGTAATCAATCCCGCACACAAGCATCCCGAAATTGCAATCACTGATCCAACGGATAAATCAATCCCTCCTATCAGAATTACCATTGTCATTCCACATGCTAAAAATACATTAACTGAAATTTGTCTCAAAACGTTAAAAATATTTGTTGAAGTTGCAAATGAATCTGATATAAAAGTAAGGCCAATGCACATGATAAGAAGTCCTATCAAAATTCCCAAGTTGGACCGGACAATTTTTATAATCCCATTCTCTCTCCATAAGCTTTCTTTTTTCTTTGCTGATTGATCCATAATATCCTCCTGATTCTTATCGTTCCGTTGCCATTGTCATTATTCTTTCCTGACTGAATTCATTTCTGCTCAATTCACCCGTTGTATATCCTGATGAAAATGCAACAATTCTATCACTCATATTTATAAGTTCGGGAAGCTCCGATGAAACCATGATAATCGCTAATCCTTTTTTCGCCAATTCATTTATTAATGAATAAATTTCTGCTTTTGTCTTTACATCAACCCCTCTTGTCGGCTCATCTAAAATTAAAATTTTCTTAGCTGACAATAACCATTTCCCAATTAACACCTTCTGTTGGTTTCCACCACTCAAATCATTAACAATCTGTTCCTGCCCCGTTACCTTAATCTGAATATCCTGAATCATTTTATTCACAATATCTTTTTCTTTTTTTGAATCATGTCTAAGAAGCTTAAAAATCTGATGTAAAATCGTAATTGTCGTATTAAACCGAACATCTTGTTGCAAAAACAATCCTGCATTTTTTCTATCTTCCGGAACAAATCCTATCCCGCTTTTCATCGCTTCCGTAGGTGATTTAAAACAGACCTTATTTCCTTCTATCCACACTTGCCCTCCTGTCCTCTTAGTAAGTCCAAAAATGCATTCCATTGTTTCACTTCTCCCTGCCCCTACAAGACCTGCAATTCCTAATATTTCTCCCCTCCTCACAAAAAAATCTACTTTTTTTACCATCTTTCCATCTGATAAATTTTCCACTTTTAATATTACATCCGACGATGGCACATTATCTTTCATATAATATCTTGTTAATTCGCGTCCCACCATCGTATTTACTAATTTACTGCGTTCTACAGTCGCTGTACTAAAAGTCCCTACATCCATTCCATCACGCAATACTTCTATCCTGTCTGTAATCTCAAACAACTCATCTAATCGGTGAGAAATGTAGATGATTCCAACACCTTGTTTTTTTAACATTCGTATCATCTGAAACAAGATTTGAACTTCCTTTTCAGATAATGAGGAAGTAGGCTCATCCATTACAATAATCTTACTTCCAAATGAAATTGCACGGATTATTTCCACCATCTGTTGCTGCGCAATCGTTAAATTCTCCAGTATTTCTCCCGCATCCAATTCGAGTTCAAACTGATTTATAATAGATTGTGCCTTCTCTTTTTGCATTTTTAGAGAAACAATTCCTTTTTTATGACAAATTTCATTTCCCATAAAAATATTTTCCGCCACTGAAATATGACTACATAGCATTAATTCCTGATGAATAATACTAATACCATAGGTTCTTGCATCTGAAATATTATTAATCTCTGCCAATTGATCTTTCACATAAATTTGCCCTGAATCCTTCTTATAAATGCCGCCTAAAATTTTGATAAGAGTGGATTTTCCTGCTCCATTTTCTCCTAGTAATGCAAGAACTTCCCCTGAATACAATGAAACATTTACATTTTCCAAAACTCTATTACTACCAAAACTCTTATTAATATTTTTCATCTCCATCAAAGCATTCATATCTTTTCTCCCATTCCGCCGAATGACTACTGCCAATCAGAATCTGAATATTCTGAAACATTTGATGCATCAATTGCAAATGTTGAAATTAATGTCTCCTTTTCAAAATCTTTTCCTTCCAAAATTTTATATGCAACTTCTGCACTTTTTTGTCCAACTGTAAATGGTGACTGGGCAGCTGTGCATTTCCAGATTCCTTCTGCTCCATCCTTCTTTATTGCCGCTTTCGCTTCTGGACCACCATTCGCACTATAAATTCCAATATTTTTTCCAGATGCTGTAATCGCAGAATATGCACCCTGTGCACACTCGTCATTAATACAATAAATTGCTACAAGATCCGGATTTGCCTGCAAAATATCTTCCGTAATTGAAAGTCCTGTCTCTGGTTTTCCCCCTCCATCTAATCTTGATACAACCTCAAATTTCTCTCCTACCGTATCCAATAATCCCTCAATTCGTTGTGAAGCTGCATTATCATTTGTTCTATCAAGAATTGCAATCTTTCCGCCTTCCGGATAATCTTTTATCATATGCTCTCCTGCCACTACCCCTGCTGAATAATGATCCGTAGCTACAAATGCATCAACATCATCTGTATTGGCTACTGCAAGATCAAAATTTACGACTGGAATCCCTGCTTCTTTAAGTAACATTAATGCTGGTCCAGAAGCTTCCGCATCTACTGGATTATAAAATACACAATCGACATCCTGCGCAATAAAATCTTCAATAATCCCCAACTGAATATTGCTGTCTGACTGCGCTTCAACTCTGATAACCTCTCCCCCTTTTTCTTCCACAACAGACATGACCCCATCATAACACGCGTCAAAAAATGATCCCGCCGCCCATTCTGTAAATCCAAACTTATATCCTTCTTTTGTTGATTTTTCTTTACTTGTATCTCCCTCTCCACTTTCCTTACTACATCCCAGCATCCCTACAACCAACATCATTGCTACAATCACGCTCATCATTTTTTTCTTTTTCATTTTTTCCTCTCCTTTGTTTAATCGTTTTATTAGTTTATTCATTAAACTATTTGCTTGTTGAATTAACTTTAGCAAATTATAAATCCATTGTCAACATATGAATATTACTTTTTATTTTTTTGTTACTGTTATACAAAAAAAGAGTCTGCTTTTTATGCAAACTCCTTTTCATTAATTACTATTACTCTAAAAAAACATTGAATAATTATCGAATACTTTTTTTGTGCACATTGCTCCTATTCCATGCAATACTGAATCTTTTACTGCTCCACTAATTTTTACTGTTAATTTTTCATATATCTCTGGAAGAAGTCTTTCTTTTAATACCTTATCCACTTCATTCAACATGATTTCCTGATCTACATGTGTCAGTTCATCTCCAAGAATGATTACTGTTGGATTATAAGTATTTACTATATTTACAATCCCATAACCTAGATAACGACAAGACTCACGATAAATATTGATTACTTCAATATCATCACCTTTTATCATTTCTTTAATTTCTTTTAAACTATATTTCTTTCCTTTTGCTTCTTTTAGTCTACTTCGGACAGATAAAAGTGAACAATATTTTTCGAGACACCCTCGGTTCCCACATTCACAAAGCTCGCCTCTATAATCTATTGTCATATGGCCTATTTCTCCAGCTGTTCCCAATTCTCCATATACAATTTTTTGATCAATAATAATTCCTGCTCCAATTCCTTCTCCTGCTGCAACATAAATTAAAGAATTTTTTTTATCTATTTCCTTATCATACCATAATTGTGCAAATGCTCCCGCTTTTGCATCATGCTCTACAATTACTTTTATATTCAACTGATTTTCTAATTTTTCTTTAAAATCAATTTGTTCAAATCTCCTTCCTCCAGTAAGTACCCCTATTTTTCCTCTATCCTTAAAAAATGGTCCTGGTATTGCCATTCCAACCAAAAGAAGTTTTCTAAATTGATTTTGTTCTATGAAACTTAAAATCACCTTAATGATTTCTTTAAATGTTATTTCCGCGGGGTTATCTTCACTAATTTCTATGCGTCTTAAATCTTCCATTTCTCCTCTAAGATTAAAAGAAGCTACTTTAAAATAAGTTCGTGCAAGCCTGATTCCTATTACATAATATTTTTTATCTGACAAAGTAATACCTATAGAACGCCTTCCTTTTCCATTCGATAAAAGTCCCGTTTCCTCCACACACTCTGACAGTATAAATTCATTCACTGTATATGTGATTGTAGCCTTATTTAAACCGGATAATTTCGAAAGAAGTGCTCTGGAACACACCCCTTCCTCTCGAATTAAATTCAAAACTAATGATTTATTCAATTCTTGAATCTTATCCTGATTCATCCCTTCCTTCATTATTCTCTACCCCTCCATTTTGTTTATTCATTCAACAAAATAATACCTCTTCTCATTCACATTTGTCAATATAAACTTAAAAAGGACAATCTTCCCCGACTGTCCCTTTTGCATAATTTTTATTTTACAACAACCTTACGGAAGTTCTTCTTACCTTTTTTCAGAACGATACCGTCTCCTGACAGCGCATCTTTTGTAAAGACCTCATGAATGTCTGCAACTTTCTCTCCGTCTGCTGCAACTCCACCCTGCTGTACCGCACGTCTTGCTTCCGATTTGGACGGAACCAGTCCGCTCTTTAAGAGCAGCGTCAGAATGTCAATCTCTCCATTTTCGAAGTCTTCTTCTGTCAACTCTGCTGTCGGCATCTGTGCTGCATTTCCCTGGCTGAACAGCGCTCTTGCGCTTTCCTGCGCTTTCTGTGCTTCTTCCTCTCCATGCACAAGTTTTGTCAGTTCGAATGCAAGGATTTCTTTGGCTGTATTGAGCTGTGCCCCTTCCCAGGAATCCATCTTGTCAATCTCTTCCAACGGAAGGAATGTCAGCATACGGATGCATTTCAGAACATCTGCATCTGCCACATTTCTCCAGTACTGATAGAAATCAAATGGAGAAGTCTTATTTGGATCCAGCCACACTGCACCGGACTGTGTTTTTCCCATTTTCTTTCCTTCCGAATTCAAAAGCAATGTAATTGTCATAGCGCTTGCATCTTCTCCCAGTTTCCGACGGATCAGCTCTGTTCCTGCCAGCATGTTGCTCCACTGGTCATCCCCGCCAAACTGCAGGTTACATCCGTATTTCTGGTACAGTGCATAGAAATCGTACGCCTGCATGATCATGTAGTTAAACTCCAGGAAACTTAATCCTTTCTCCATTCTCTGCTTGTAACACTCTGCAGTCAACATACGATTCACACTGAAGTGCGCTCCTACTTCACGAAGCAGCTCTACATAATTAAGATCTAACAGCCAGTCTGCATTGTTGACCATCAATGCTTTTCCCTCTGAGAAATCAATAAATTTACTCATCTGTTCTTTGAAACAGTCACAGTTGTGCTGAATCTGCTCCGGTGTCATCATAGAACGCATATCTGTTCTTCCAGACGGGTCTCCGATATATCCTGTTCCTCCTCCGATCAGAGCGATCGGTTTGTTGCCTGCCATTTGCAGACGTTTCATCAAACAAAGTGCCATAAAGTGTCCTACATGAAGACTGTCCGCTGTCGGATCAAATCCAATATAAAATGTTGCCTTTCCTTCATTAACCAGTTTGGAAATTCTCTCCTCGTCTGTCACCTGTGCGATCAGACCTCTTGCTTTCAATTCGTCATAAATCTGCATCTTTTGCATCCTCACTTTCCTAAAATATAAAAAGAGCCTTCATCCGAAAGGACGAGGGCTCATAAGCTCGTGGTACCACCTTTTTTCACAGACGACTCGCGCCATCTGCCTCTGTGAGTCAATCTCGCACCTTTTCGATACTCAATCACTCAGTGCAGTAACGTGCACCAATCCGTCACAGCCTACTTTCCTGTAAGAGTTCGGTGTGAAGCTCTGAGATGTATTCATACAAGATGTCTTCCTGCGCCTCTCATCAGCCGGCTGCTTTCTGTCTTCGTCCATTCCTGTACTACTTGTTCTCTTCTTTGCCTGTTTCATATACTATCGAAATCTTATCCCATTCCCCCTTGTTTGTCAAGGCTGATTTGAGATTTTCTAAAGTTCCTGCAATACCTGCACTGCTTTACGGATGTTCTCTGCCGAAGTCTGCCAGATCTCAAATTCACTGAATCCCGGAATCCCCATCGGTACACCTTCTCTCCGAAACTCCATCCGGCTGTCAATCACGACTTTCCCGGACATATGGTATGCCTTCGCATTTGTGTAAGGAGCCAGTTTTGCGATACTCTCCGGATTGATACCTGCCCCCGCCAGAATCTCGATCCTGCCTGCACTTTTCTTCACCAGATCCTTGATCAGATCACGTCCCTCCCAGGCAGAGCTTTTCTGTCCGCTTGTAAGGATCGTATCAATCCCCAGTGAAATACACTGCTCCATTGCCTCATAAGGATCCCGGCAAACATCAAAGGCACGGTGCAGCGTAATTCCCATGTCCCCCGCTTCTTCCACAAGAGCCTTCATCTGCTCCATATTCAAAGTTCCGTCCGGATTCAAAATTCCGATCACAATGCCGTCCGCCCCCAGTTTACGGAACATTCTGACTTCATCCAGAATCATACGAAACTCGTAGTTATCATAACAGAAATCCCCAAATCTTGGACGAAGAAGTACACGCACATTTAAACCTGTCTGCTCCTTCACCTGACGGAATAGGGATTCTCCCGGGGAAGTCCCTCCGATCACCAGATTGGAACAGAGCTCGATTCTGTTCGCTCCGCCTTTTTTCGCTTCGATCGCGGACTGCACACTGTCCGCACATGTCTCTAAAATGTAATTCATTTTGGTCTGCCTCTCTACAATTTTTCATTTTTATTTTCACTTATTTCTCTTATCAAGAAAGGTAAGCAACGCAATATAATAACTTCGTATGCTGTCCTGTGCGCCCCCTGTCACAGGTCTTTCCTGTTTGAGAGTCTATCATACTTTCCATTTGATTTCAACAAACTTCTTATCCCCTCCACTCCACTCAAAAAGGCCGCTTACAGCGGCCTCATGAGTAAAGGGATTTAAATTTTGATTTTATTTACACAATTTTTTGAACTCGTCAGCTACGAACTGAACTTTTGTTCCGATGATAACCTGTACGGATGTTTTTCCAGGACGGATTACTCCTGCAACACCTGCAGATTTGATCTTCTTCTCATCTACTTTTGTGTAATCTTTGATTTCAAGACGAAGTCTTGTGATGCAGTTGTCGATGGATGCTACGTTTTCTTTTCCGCCGACACCCTCCAGAATAATTTTAGCAACTTCTGTGAAGTTATTGTTTGCAAGTTTTACTGTTGTCTCATCTACATCATCATCCTCGCGTCCCGGAGTCTTTAAGTTGAACTTCACGATTGCGAAGCGGAACACCACGTAGAATACGATGAATGCTGCGATTCCAAGAGGAATGATCATCCATGTTTTCTGAGCAGCCGGAAGGGATGCTGAGAATAACAAGTCTGTCGCACCTGCTGAGAAGCTGAATCCTGCGCGGAATCCAACCAATGTTGTAATTGTTACGAAAATACCATACAGTAAAGCGTAGATTACATACAGAACTGGAGCAAGGAACATGAATCCGAACTCGAATGGCTCTGTAACACCACATACGAATGCTGCGATCGCTGCAGAAGCAACAAGACCGATAGCAACTTTCTTCTTAGCAGGTTTTGCTGTATGTACCATAGCAAGCGCAGCACCAGGAATACCGAACATCATACATGGGAAGAATCCTGACATGTACATACCAAGGCTCCATGTAACATCTGCTGATGTCTCGCCTGCCCAGAAGTGTGTCAGATCTCCAAGGCCGATCGTATCGAACCAGAATACGTTGTTCAGTGCATGGTGCAGACCGAATGGGATGAGCAGTCTGTTGAAGAATGCATAAATACCAGCTCCAACAGCATCCAGGCTTACGATTGCTTCTCCAAGTGCAACCAGTGCTCCGAAGATAACCGGCCATACAAACAGCAATACAACAGATGCAATGATAGATACAACACCTGATACGATTGCCACACAACGTTTACCGCTGAAGAATGACAGCCAGTCAGGAAGCTGTGTATTTTTAAATCTGTTGTAGCACATAGATCCAATCAGACCTGCGATGATACCAATAAATGGATTCGCGATTTTATCGAATGCTAATGTAGAAGTTTCTGACAGAGTTCTGATAACAGAAACGTTTGCTGTAGAAAGCAGGTTTGTGATCATCAGCCAGGAAGCCAGCGCAGAAAGAGCAGCTGTACCATCATTATCATCTGCCATACCAACACCAATACCGATCGCGAACAGGATTGCCATATTATCGATCAAAGCTCCCCCTGCTTTTACCAGATAAAAACCAATCTGCTGAATGATACCGTTAATTTCTCCACCCTGCATTGTAGCCGGACACATCCAGTATCCAAGTCCCATCAGGATACCACAGATAGGCAGACATGCTACCGGGAGCATTAAGGATTTACCTAATTTTTGTAAAAATTTCATTTCTTTTCCTCCTTCTCAAAATCCTTTTCCTTATTGGAATCCCTTTATTTATTTTAATCCGGCAAGTACCACCGGTTTAAAACCATATCTATAAAACTATTTTTCTTCTACGGTCAGAACATCATCTCCGGCGTTGACCTCTTTGTCTGCCTGAGCTGTCACAGCCGCATAATCTGCTGTGTTGCAGATCAGCACCGGTGTGATGATATCATATCCTGCAGCTTTCACCTTCTCAAGATCTACTGTCAAAAGCAGATCTCCCTTTTTCACGGTATCTCCGGCTTTTACATGACCTTCGAATCCCTCTCCTTTTAACTGTACCGTATCCAGTCCCACATGAATCAGAACCTCTGCCCCAAAATCTGTGGTCAGACTGATCGCATGAAGGGTATCAAATACCATTCCGATCGTACCGTCTGCCGGCGCATAAATTTTGCCTTCTGATGGAATCACCGCAACTCCGTCTCCCAGAATCCCCTCACTGAATGTCGGATCGCTGACTTCTTTGAGAGAAACTGCCTTCCCTTTTGCCGGTGCTCCTAATACATGTGCTTTATCTTTTTTCTTCTTAAAAAGTCCAAACATCTTTCTTCCTCCTTTTATTCTTCCGCAGTCGTCACTCTCCGGATGTGGATCGCCAGATACATGATCTCCTCTCCTGACAGGCTGCATTTTGTCTCTTCTTCAATATATGCAGCAACCATCTTGCTGCAGTCATATTCTTTCTGATATTTTTTCTGCATCAGCTCCGCCAGTTCAGACTCCTCATCCGGAAGAAGCTCTTTTCGGTAGACCCGCTGAAGCAAAAACTTGATATGTGTTACAAATCTCTCATAATGGAGAGATGTTTCATCCAATTCAATCTGAAGCTTCTCTTCTACAATTTCCAGTATCTTTTTTACCAGATTCGGAAACTTCACTGCATCCCGAATATCTGTTCCATATTCTGCGTTCAGGAAATGAAGTGCGATAAATCCCGCCTCATCCTCCGGAAGCCGGATCCTCAGCTTTTCTTCAATCGTCTTGACCGCATACATTCCCAATTCATATTCCCTCGAGTAAAACCTCTTAATCTCCCATAACAATGCATTTTGCGGCTTAATCCCCTGCTGATATCTTGTGATCGCGAAATTAATATGATCTGTCAGTGTCACATATATACTCTGATTGAGCTTTAACTTCAGATTTTCTTTCGCATAGGTGATGATATCACTGGATACCTTTACATGCTCAAGCGGCATGTCTGCAAGAAGATCTTTAAACTGTTCTGCAAGTGTCTGACTTTTGATCCGGAACACTTTCTCAATCTTGTTCTCCTGAATCTGCCTGCCGGGCTTCATACCAAACCCAAGCCCGCGTCCCATGACAACAACTTCTCTTCCTTTGCTGTCTACAGCCGACACGATATTATTATTTATAATTTTTTCAATTAACATTCTATACCGAATCCTCTTTTATACGAATCTTTTTCCTGTTCTGTCAGTTGTGTCTGGAGTTCCCCGTAAAATAATAAAAACCAGCCTTTACAAGAGAATAAACCTATGGTATTACTCTCTCGTAAAACTGGTTTTGCCTGCCTGACAGTAACAATCCAATTTGATTCAATTCGTTATATAAACTATACCAGAGGTGACACCTCAAGTCAACCTTCCGGCAGCCCCGAATTTAGATTTTGGTAATATTGTTTATATTTTTTTTATATTTTCGTATAAATGTACCAACGCTTTTTTATCTTGGGATTTTAGACAGCGCTGCCTCATCTGCCACCAGTGTCACATCGCTGTGCATCTGCAGGATTGAAGCCGGAACCCGTGGTGTAACCGGTCCAAAAAATGCATCTCTTACAATATCTGCCTTATCTTCTCCGCTGACAATGATCAGAATCTTCTTTGCCTGCATGATCGTTCCGATTCCCATCGTATATGCCTGTCTCGGAACCTCATCTGCGGATGCGAAGAAACGCTTGTTTGCTTCGATCGTGCTCTCTGTCAGATCTACACAGTGTGTCGTCTTATCAAATGCATCTGCAGGTTCATTAAATCCGATATGACCATTGTGTCCCAGTCCGAGAAGCTGAAGATCCACACCGCCAAGAGAACGGATCAGTTCTTCATAGCGCGCACACTCCTTTTCTCCATCCGGCTGTGTACCATCCGGCACATTTGTATTCTCTTCCTTGATGTTTACATGATTAAACAGATGCTCATGCATGAAGTAGTAATAGCTCTGGTCATTTTTACGGTCCAGTCCTTTGTATTCATCCAGATTGACAGAAGTCACCTGAGAAAAGTCCAGATCCCCTTTTTCATACCATTCTACCAGCTTCTCATATGTACCGATCGGTGTGGAACCTGTTGCCAGTCCCAGTACACAATCTGGTTTCATGATCACCTGTGCAGACAAAATATTCGCTGCTTTTTTGCTCATATCATTGTAGTCTTTTGTTTCAATAATCCTCATGTTCCATTTCCTCCTCTATCCATACCAGCCCGCGAACTCCAAAATGCGGCCGATCATCATTCATCCGAAACGGATAAATCATATTTATTATATACTTGTTTCCTGCTTTTGTACAATCTAAAAATTGCTTTCCTTTTTAGATATTATTCTTCATACTCGATTCCTACAAGAAACAGCCCCTGCGGCGGAGCTGTCACCCCTGCGGCTTTGCGGTTCTTCGCTTCCAGAATCTCCTGTACCTGCTCCGGGGTATAAAATCCCCGCCCCACGCGCACCAGTGTCCCCACAATGATACGCACCATATTATACAAGAATCCATTTCCCTGTATCCGGATGGTAATCTCATCTCCCACCGGCAAAATATCCAGACTGTAAATCGTACGCACGGTATCCTCCACATCCGTACGCACATTACAAAAACTCACAAAATCGTGAGTCCCTACCAGATACTGTGCAGCCTTTTTCATCTTCTCAATATCCAGATCAAATGACACAAAATACCGGGTCAGCCTTCTTGTGGGATCCGGTATTTTCGCATTCAGAATATGATATTCATACGTTTTTTTTGAATTGCAGTATCGCGGATGCCAGTCTGCTGACACTTCTTCTGATCTGATCACAACAATATCATCCGGAAGCCTCTGGTTCAGGGCATATGAAATCCGCTCCGGCGGAATGGAGGTTTCAGAATCAAACACTGCCACATTCCCAAGGGCATGTACCCCGGAATCTGTTCTGCTTGCCCCGATGACCGTAATCTCTTCCCCTGTCAGTTTTCTGAGCGCACGGTTCAGAACTTCTTCCACCGTAATTCCATTCGGCTGGATCTGCCATCCACAATAATTCGTTCCGTCATAAGCAACGGTCAGTTTCAATCTTTTCATAATTTTCTCAATTCCTTCGTCCTAGAATATCCAGATATGAAACGGCACAAATCTTCCCAGCACAATGATCACAGCCAGATACACTGCTGTCACAAGATACGCAACTCTGTCACGGCTGTGATACACGAGCGGTTTCATCTTGGTACGCCCTTCTCCGCCACGGTAACAGCGCGCCTCCATTGCCATGGCAAGATCATTGGCACGGCGAAATGCCGATACGAACAACGGAACCAGAATCGGAATCATGGCCTTTGCTCTCTGAATGATATTTCCACTCTCCAGATCTGCCCCACGTGCAATCTGTGCTTTCATGATCTTGTCTGTCTCCTCCAGAAGGATCGGAATGAAGCGCAGCGCGATCGACATCATCATTGCCACCTCATGTACCGGAACTTTCACTTTGTTCAGCGGTCGGAGCAGCTTCTCTATCCCATCTGTCAGTGCATTCGGAGTGGTTGTAAATGTCATGATCGACGATCCCGCGATCAGATAAATGAGACGGATCGCCATATATACCGAGATTTCCAGTCCATCTTCTGTAATTTGAAAAATCCAGAAATGAACCAGCACCTCTCCTCCGTTATTCAAAAACAGATTAAATGCTACTGTGATCAAGAGCAGGATCATAATCGGTTTTAAGCCCTTCATAATAAACTTCAAAGGCACTTTACTTAAATGGATCACCCCTGCCAGGAACAAGGTTGCAACCAGATAGCCGAGTACGCTTTTCTGTACAAACAACGAGATCAGAAATAACAGTGTCGCCACGATCTTCACCCTGGGATCCAGACGGTGTATTACGCTGTTTGCCGGATAGTATTGTCCAATTGTAATATCTCGAATCATAATTTTGTTTCCTCCGGATGCTTCCCTCTAAAATAGCGCATGATCTCATCTGCCGCCTCTTCTACTGTCGTCACATCATTGCCGACCTGCAGTCCATTCTGCCGCAGATCGTGCATAATGTAAGTTACCTGCGGCGCAGCAAGGCCAACCTCTTCCAGTTCCTGATAATGTGCAAACACTTCCCGGGGCGTTCCATCTAAAAACTTTTCCCCGCGGTTCATCACAATAATTCGATCCACATATTTCGCGATATCTTCCATACTGTGAGATACCAAAATAACAGTGATTCCCGTTTTCTTGTGAAGCTCTGCAATCTGATCCAGAATCTCATCCCGTCCTCTCGGATCCAGTCCGGCAGTCGGTTCATCCAGTACCAGTACTTTCGGGCGCATGGCAAGAACTCCCGCGATCGCCGCCCTTCTCTTCTGTCCTCCGGAAAGCTCAAACGGAGACTGTAAATATAATTCTTCCGGAAAACCAACCAGTTCCAGAGCTTCTTTCGCCCGTTTCTCGCACTCTTCTTTTGAAAGCCCCTGATTTTTCGGACCAAAGCATACATCTGTCAGAACATCCACTTCAAACAGCTGATGCTCCGGATACTGAAACACAAGTCCTACCTGGCTTCTTAAATACTTCATATCGTATCCGTCTTCATAGATGTTCTTTCCTTCATAATACAACTCTCCGGATGCAGCTTTGATCAGACCATTAAAATGCTGGATCAGTGTTGATTTTCCGGAACCTGTATGACCGATGATCCCGAGAAACTGTCCCTGCGGAATCTCGAGGCTGACATCTTTTAACGCCTGTTTTTCATATGCAGTTCCCTGACCGTAAACATACTGAATGTGTTTTAATTTAATCGACATAATACCTCCACCAGTTCCTCTTTCTTCAGGATTCCTTTCGGGATATCCAAACCTCTTTTTCTCAGTTCATCTGCCAGCATCGTTACCTGTGGTACATCCAGACGATACTTTTTCAATTTTTCCTCCTGAGAGAATACCTCTTTTGGAGTTCCGTGCATCACAACATGACCCTTATTCATAACAAATACCTGATCGGCCTCGATCACTTCTTCCATATAGTGGGTGATCAGGATCACCGTTACTTTTTTCGTCTTCTGCAGACGGCGGACAGTTTTGATCACTTCTTTTCTTCCATTCGGATCCAGCATAGCAGTCGGCTCATCTAAAACAATACACTTTGGTTCCATAGCGATCACGCCCGCAATGGCAACTCGCTGTTTCTGTCCTCCGGAAAGCTTGTTTGGGGAAGACTTGCGATACTCCAGCATTCCGACATCTTTCAGGCTTTCTTCCACCCGCTTCCAGATCTCGTCCGCCGGCACGCCAAGATTCTCCGGTCCGAATCCGACGTCTTCTTCTACCACCGTTCCGATGATCTGATTGTCCGGATTCTGAAATACCATTCCTGCGGATTGTCTGACATCCCACAGATTCTCCGGATCTTTCGTATCTCTTCCGTTTACCCACATGGTTCCGCCGGACGGCACCAGGATCGCATTCATATGCTTTGCCAGCGTCGATTTTCCGGAACCGTTGTGTCCCAGGATTGCCACAAAAGACCCCTCCGGGATATCAATATCCACGCCGTCAATCGCACGCTTCATGCCGATGATATTTCCCTCTTCATCTCTTTTTTCATATTCATAAATCAGCTCTTTGGTCTGTATCATTTTTAGACTCCTTTTCTCTGTTTACAAAAATAATCCCTGCACTGACCAGAATCAGCGCCGCCAGATTCTGTATTTTCCAGATGTCCTCTCCAAGAAATACTGCTGAGAGTGCTACCCCGAAAACAGGGATCGTAAACCCAAACACCGCTACTTTCCCAACCGGGTTATACTTCAAAAGCAACGCCCATATGCTGAATGCAGCCGTGGACAGCAGTGCCATATACAATAAAAGCAACACGGACCGCATCGTAAATCCACGCACGTGGCCGCCAAGCAAAACACCTGCCAAAATCAGCATTCCTCCACCGAATAAAAGCTGAAAAGCTGTAATCGCAGTGGGCGTTTCTTTCCCCGAGAGCAGCTTCAATGTCACAGAACTTGCTCCATATGCCATGGAACAGACCAGGATCAGCCCTTCTCCCATCCACTGAAATCCACCGGCCATTCCACCCGGTGTCAGGTTGATCACGATCACACCGGCAAACCCGATCAGGCAACCGATGCTCTTCTTCCACGTCATTTTCTCTGATTTTATCATAAAATGTGCAAATATCAACGCAAAAAATGCGTTCGAAGCATTGATCACCGAACCTTTTGCCCCGGTTGTATGTGCAAGACCGATATAAAAACAGATGTACTGTATAAATGTCTGCAACATTCCCTGTCCGAAAACCGGCAATACAGAACTTCTTCGGATCATAAGCCAGCGCTTCTCAAGAAAACTTCCGATCAGAAATGTAAAGATTCCCGCCAGGAAGAACCGGTATCCCGCAAACAGGATCTGGCTGCCCGCGCCTTCGATCGCCAGCCATTCATATCCTATCTTCACACATGGAAAGGCACTTCCCCACAATGCACAGCAAAGCAGAGCCAGAGCAAACACAACACCTGGATTTTGTAATTTCTTTTCCATATACAATGTGATATCCTTTCATTTTTACCAGTTTCTTAGTATAACACATTTTTATAGAAGAAAAAAGTAGAGTTGTCGCATTGATTTTCATCAATATGACAACTCGTATATACATCCAAAGTGCATTTCAAAGTACAAAAACTGCCCTTTTGAATATCGCTTTTTACCATTTATCAACTACGCCATCTCCGGCTCGCCGTACTCTTCTCCGAAAGTCTCGACTGTCACTTTTTTCATTACCTGAGGCTCCAGTGGCTTGTCACTGTAGTCTGTAGCTGTGTCTGCAATTTTATTCACAACATCCATTCCCTCTGTAATCTTTCCGAATGCAGCGTATGCTCCATCCAGATGCGGGGATTTCTTATGCATGATAAAGAACTGGCTTCCCGCAGAATCCGGATGCATTGCACGTGCCATAGACAGAACACCTTCATCATGTGCCAGATTGTTCGTCACGCCATTCTGAAGGAACTCTCCTTTGATTGTATATCCCGGGCCACCCATACCTGTTCCGTCCGGACATCCTCCCTGGATCATAAATCCGCTGATCACACGGTGGAATGTCAGTCCGTCATAAAATCCTTTCTTTACAAGCGATACAAAATTTTTCACTGTGTTCGGTGCGATCTCCGGATATAACTCCGCTTTCATGATATCGCCGTTTTCCATTTCAAATGTAACAACTGGATTTGCCATATGTTTTCTCCTCTTTTCTATCAAACTGCGGCTTTGAAGAAGCCGTATATGAAGTTATTGTAGCGGATTTGCACGATTTCGTCAACGCATTGTGTTTTTCTGGAGTTTTCTGAAAACTTGCTGAAAATCTCTTGATTTTTTCCTGTTATCGCAGTATTTTTAAATCGTAAGTAGTAAGTAATAAGTAAATATAAATTTTCTTATCCACGAGGAGGGTTTTCCTATGACGAACTTATCATTACAGGACCGTTTTTCACTCATTTCATTAAACGCTTTAAACAGCACACGTAATTCTACTGCAAAAAAAGCAGCAATTCGCTGTATCTCTGCTGCCGGTGTACTGGATCGATTTCTACAGGAAACAGAAGAGCTCACCGAAGACTCTGACGAATACCGCTCCAGATTGGATGCTTTATCTGTTTCTTTGAAGGAAGCAGCTCATTTATCTTCTTCTGCTGCAAAAGAGCTGGAACACACAGTATATACCCGTTTAAATAATCTGGGACTGATGACAGAAGCATCCTCCCTGGTCAGCTGTGATCTGGAGTTTTCTTCTGCCGGAAACAAGATTCTGGAATACCGCACGGATTCCGATGAATATTCACGGCAGACAGAGAGTCTTCGTGCAGAACTGATGGAAGAAGGCAACGTATTCGATGAAACCGTATGTATGCTCTGGCTTTTACGTGAAAGCAGCTGCTTTTATGATCTGTTTTCCAGGGAGGAACAAAAATACCTCACTTCCAGAATTAACGAGTTATACCTGAACTCCCTTCTGGCAAAAACACTGCTTTCCGTTTCCATCCACAATGCGCTTGACAGTGCGGCACTTGGGCTCTTTTCGAAAAAGAAAGCGATTTTTTCCACCCAGCTCGGTACCGGGGTTCTATTTCAGGTTCCGTTTATGGAACGTTCCAGTGCCGTTTTCATTGAGTCTGAAGAATTATATTGTAATGCCGAAAAGCGTCTGGAAAGCGTCATTGCCAGATTGGAAGAAAACGGAAATGAAGTCCATGTGATCCGCGCAGGCACGGTACCTCTTCTTCAGATTGACAATCTTTATTATGAATGTATCCCGACACAGCACAAATATTACCGGGTTCCTGTTTTCGGTGTTCAGCTTAGAAGATATATTATGTAAAAGGAGTGTTCTTATGTCCAGACAACGTTCTATGGAGAAAATTCTGGCCTCGGAATATGTTTCGATCGGCGAGCTGGTGCGCATCACCGGCTGCCGCTACAGTACTTTAAAATTTTATACAGAAGAAGGAATGCTGCCATTTGAACAGGCAGAAGAAAATCTGACACGCCGCTTCCCCAGAGAGGCGGCGGTCGCAAGAATCGAACAGATTCGTTCTCTTCGGCAGGACGGACTTTCCATTCCTGCGATCAAAAAGCTTCTATAGTCACTTTGTACACCATTATCTGTTTTTTTTAGTTACTCGTAACATTGTCTGTTTTGGCCTCCAAAGGTATACTTAATTACAGAAAACAACGAAACACTGATTTTAAGGAGGCTATTTAAAATGGCAAGTTTATCATTAAAAGGAATTCAGAAAATTTATCCGAACGGATTTCACGCAGTAAAAGATTTCAATCTGGACATTGAAGACAAAGAGTTCATCATCTTTGTAGGACCTTCCGGATGTGGTAAATCTACAACACTTCGTATGATCGCAGGTCTGGAAGATATTTCCGGCGGTACACTGGAGATTGACGGAAAAGTTATGAACGATGTGGAACCAAAAGACAGAGATATCGCGATGGTATTCCAGAACTACGCTCTGTATCCACATATGACAGTATACGATAACATGGCATTCGGACTGAAGCTTCGTAAAGTTCCGAAAGATGAGATTGATAGAAAAGTAAAAGAAGCAGCAAGAATCCTTGACCTGGAAAAACTGCTTGACCGTAAACCAAAAGCTCTTTCCGGTGGACAGAGACAGCGTGTTGCTATGGGACGTGCGATCGTTCGTAATCCAAAAGTATTCCTTATGGACGAACCTCTTTCCAATCTGGATGCAAAACTGAGAGTTCAGATGCGTATCGAGATTTCCAAACTGCATGAAAATCTGGGCGCTACGATCATCTACGTAACACATGACCAGACAGAGGCTATGACTCTTGGTACAAGAATCGTTGTTATGAAAGACGGAGTTGTTCAGCAGGTAGATACACCTCAGAACCTGTACAACACACCTTGCAACCTGTTCGTAGCAGGATTCATCGGATCTCCTCAGATGAACTTCATGGATGCTGTTGTTGACATCAAAGGAAATGATGTAACATTAACTGTCGGAAAACATACACTGAAAGTTCCTGCATCTAAAAAACAGGCACTGATCGACGGTGGATACAACGGAAGAACTGTTGTTCTTGGTATTCGTCCGGAAGATGTACATGATTCACAGGCATTCATCAGCAATTCACCTGACAGCGTGATCGAATCTACAATCAAAGTTTATGAGCTGCTTGGAGCAGAAGTATATCTGTACTTTGACTTAGAAGGTACACAGATGACAGCCCGCGTAAATCCTCGTACAACATTAAGAAACGGAGATCACGCAGTATTTGCTCTGGATATGGAAAAGATCCACATCTTCGACAAAGAAACAGAGTTGACGATTACAAACTAATGTTTTAAAATAGTTATAACTAAAAATGACAGGGGGCTGTACGATTGTGCAGCTCCTTCTCTGTCTACCGGGAGAAACACTATGAATCATACAGCAGAATTAGAGAAAGCATTGACAGACCTCAGACATATTACCGGAATTTCTATGGAGATTCACGCAGAAACAGAAGAAGAAGTGACAAAAGCGCTGGAGCAGTTAAAGCTCCTTTCCTCCGCATACAAAGAAAAGTATAACAAGATTCATTTTCTTCAGAGCCTGATGACAGACAGCATCCCTACATATAATGTATATGACCGGGCTGCCCGTCTTCACATTGCTCCGGAAGAGCCGCGTATCCTTTATCTTCTGGAGACTTCTCACAGCCTGGACGAAGATATTTCCGAGATTTTAAAGAATCTCTTTCCATCCCAGTCAGGAGCATTTCGAATTCCGCTGACAGAAGCTTCCTGTGCCATTCTCTGTCCTGTCAGATCTCTGGCAGATTCTTCACAGGAAACTGTACATCTTACTGCCCGCATGATCGTGGATACCGTAAACGCGGAAGCTCTGGCACGTGTCCGTGTTTCGTACAGCAAGACTCTGCATAATCTGCTGGATCTCTCCACTGCTTTTCGTGAGACAAGTCTTGCACTGAAAGTCGGTAAGCTGTTCTATTCCGAACAGACGGTATTTCCATATAACCGACTTGGAATCGGACGTCTGATCTACCGTCTTCCAACTTCGTTGTGTGAGAATTTTCTTCATGAAATTTTCGGAGAGGAGATTCCACAGGCACTGGATGAAGAAACCACTGCAACCGTTAATAAGTTTCTACAGAATAACTTAAATATCGCAGAGACCTCCCGGCAGCTGCATATGCACCGCAATACTTTAATCTATCGTCTGGAGCAGATTGAAAAGCGGACCGGTCTGGATCTTCGCCAGTTTGAAGATGCCATGACATTTAAGATCGCCTCTATGGTAATGAATTATTTATATACTGAAAGGAATATACCACATGAATGACGCACTTTATGAACAATTAGTTACTCGTAAATCCCGACCTATGGACCTCGTGATCCGTATTTTGTGCATTGCCGCTCTCGTAGTCGTGCTTTGCGGAGGTATGCTTTTTATCGGTTCTCTGGCAGTTCTCGTTACGATTCTTCTCGGAGTTCTGATTTACTACTTTGTATTTCCGAAACTCGATGTAGAATATGAGTATACACTTTTGAACCACGATCTGGAAATTGACGCTATTTACAGTAAATCAAAACGCAAAAAACTCATGACTCTGGATATCCAGCAGGCTGAGATCATTGCACCAAAAAATTCTCACCGTCTTGATTCTGTACACGCAGACAAGACAAAAGATTTTTCCGCAGGTACAGGCGAAGGTACTTATGCCATTGTAATCCCGGCTGAACAGACGATGAGCTGTATCCTGATCGATCCGGATGAAAAGATGCTGGATCATATGCAGCAATGGATGGGCATGAAGATGTTCCGTGACTAAGAAAAATTGCTGTAAAATGACTGAAAAAGTCTTTTACAGCAATTTTTTTATTGATATTGCTTTGCCAGTATCTGCAAAGCTTTTTGCGTTTCTGAGATTGTCTCGCGCACTTCTATTTCAGAATCTAATAATTTATATAACCATTTACACACTACTTCATCAATTTCCCACTGTGGAATCACCTTATTGTTCAACAGCTTTGGCGGAATAACTGGTTTCGTATATTGATAAATAGAGTAATATAACGGCAGCCATGGATACAAATCTGATAATTCATCATTTACATAAGTATTTGTCAGAACTGTCAGCCCTCCCAGCAACGTAGTATAATTCGCTGTTTGTTCTTCGCACGTCCATTTTAAAAACTGAAATGCTTCTTCTTTGTTTGAAGAATGCTGATTGATCCCAAGGCTCCACCCTCCCAATAAAGGGGTTCGCCCGGGAATTAAATGATACCCGATAGAACCTATCATACTATTTTTTCTCAAATCCGGAATATTTCTCAAGAATGACGGATAGGAAATTAACATTGCTATTTTTCCGTCTATAAAATCCTGCGCTGCGCTCATATCTGTTGCAATTCTATAGTCTGGTTTTGCAAATTTTATTGCTCGCAGGAAATTAATATATGCACGCAGTGTCTGGTCTGATTCAAACACTACATTTCCTTCCTGATCAAAAATGTGTCCGCCAAATGCTTTCAATCTCATGTAAACTTCTGGTGTTAAGCATTCGTTATAAGCCGTTGGAATTGAAGTTCCATATTCGATAATATTTGTTTTATCGGAAAAAAATTCAGAAATTGTATTAAATTCTTTCAATGTAACCGGTGGTCGCAGTGAAATATTGTTTTGCTTTTCGTACTCTTTTTTGACCGCAACATCTTCAAACAAATCTTTTCGATAAAAAAGTACCTGTGGTGCATACATAAACGGAATTCCAAAATATCGACCATTGAACATACTATAATACTTCAGAGCTCCCGGGAAAAAGAGTTCTAAATCCATCTCTTTCATTTTGTCAGAAATGTCTTCCAAAATTCCTTCTGCGGCCAGGAAGGAAAGCCAGGGCATATCATACATAAACACATCATAAGACTTTTCCTGATTTTCTGAATACGTCGTTAAGATCGTATTGTACAGTTCATTATGAGGCATTGTAATAATTTCCATTTTTATTCCTGTTCTTTTCTCAAAATTAAGAATCAATCCGGAAATAGATTCGACTTGTGGGGTATCCAACATTAAAACCCGTAATTTTTTCTGTTCTGATTCCGGTTTTTTCTTTACCGACAGATACCTCTTCTCATGCTCCCAGTCTGAACTGCATCCCGCCAATATAATTTTCTCCGATTCTTTTGTCAATGGTGATTCCAGTTGTTCTAATAATAATTTCGAAGCTGTCTTTCCCAAATTCATAGCCGGACGCACCAGAGAATTGGTTGCAAAAGAATGCGTATGGAGATTCCAGTGCTGTTCTCCCAACGTAAATATCGGAATATCGACCGTTGTATATCCGATCAAACGAATCCCTTCAATAATCCCCAATGCCAGCGATTCTGATGTTGTAACAATTGCATCCGGTTTCTTCCTCTTTAACAACTGTAATGTCTTGCGGAAAGCATCTTCTTTCCCCATGTTGGTTTGAATAAAATAGTCAGAAACGTTCTGTTTTCCATTGTTTTCAAATGCATCCCGCATTCCTTTCATGCATTCCAGTTCACAGTAAAATTTCTCTGGCCCTGACAGCAAAAATATGTTTTCCATCTTTCTTTTCAGCAATTCATCCACCATATTTCGAATCAGGACTCGATTATTACAAGACACAAAATTGGTTTCCAATCCATATATTTTTCTGTCGATCAACACCAAAGGAATTTTTTTCGAGGTAAAATTATCGTAATAAAATTTCCAATTTTCCGGCTGACATGAAACTAAAATCAACCCGCATATTTGTTTCCGTTTCAAATTTTGAGCAATGGTAACTTCCAGTTCGGGAATATTATTGGAAAACACCAAATTAATAAAATAGTTCGTATTTTGAAAATACGTCTTAATTCCTTGAAAAAGCTGCACATAATAAGAATCATTTAAACTCGGTAAGATCACACCAATATCCATATATTGTGCAGTCTTCAAAATCTTTGCATTCAGATTGAGAGAATAGCCCAATTCATCCACTGCATTTTGAATTCTTGCCCCAAGTTCTTTGCTTACAGGTTTTGTCCGATTTAAATAATTAGAAACTGTAGCAATCGAAACATCTGCCTTTTTTGCGACATCTTTTATTGTTACCATGAAATAACTTCCCTTTCACTTTTTTTAGAATATCACAAATCTTTCCATCTTGTAAATATAGTTAAACGTTTTAATAAAATGCTTTTTAATTTCACCCTCTTTTGTTGACTCTGCTGAGCAAAACTCTTACAATGAGGGCATAATCAAGAGTGCACTTTTTATTCCAAATCAAAAGGAGGTACATTCCATGAAAAAAAAGGTAATTACAGCAATATTACTTAGTTGTGTATCCATCTCATGTCTATTTGGATGTGGTGAACAAAATACGCAGGCAGATAATACAACTGATAAAGACAAAGGCAAATATCATTTTGAGATTATCGTGCAAAGCTATCAATCTTCTTATTGGCAGGCTGCTGCGCTTGGAATTCAGGAAGCTGCCGCTGATCTCAATGTAGATGTAAATTGTACGGGACCTAACACTGAGTCAGACATTGCCGATCAGGTAAATATGATCAACAGCGCGATCAACAGCTCACCTGATGGGATTGGAATCGCTGCCTGCGATCAAAATTCTGTCTTAGACTCTTTGCAGAAAGCTTACAATAAAAAAATCCCTGTTGTGTGTTTTGACTCTGGTGTACCAGATGCCCCGGAAGGATCTGTCTACTCCACAATAGCAAGTGACAACTATAAGGCAGGGGAATTAGCTGCTGAAAATTTGTACGATGCTTTAAAAGATACCTTAGCTGCTGCTTCTTCACCGGTTAGAATTGGGGAAATCAACCAGGAAGCAACTTCTGAATCCATTATTTCCAGAGGAATGGGATTTATCGATAAATTTAGCGAACTGGCGAAAAATGACGGGAAAAAAGTAGCCGTAACAGGACATGAATATTATACCGACCACTGTAAGGATCCTGGAAATATCTCAGATGCGGACATCGTAATTGAAGTTGCTGTCCCTGCACAGACAACCGTAGAATTATGTGCAACAGAAGCTTCAAAAATTTTAAATAAAGAAGACACAGTTGCTATTTATGGCTCTAATCAGGTCGCCGCAGAAGGAATTTTAACAGCCAATGTCAATTTAAATGTTTTAGGATCCGATCCAACTCAAAATGTCCTGGCGGTTGGATTTGACGCTGGAGCAACGATCAAAACTGCTGTGCGTGACGGAATTATGCTAGGTGCTGTAACACAGGCTCCTATGGAAATGGGCCGGGTTACCGTGGAAACATTAACAAAAATCGCAGACAATGAAACTGTCTCCGACATTGCAACCCCTTGCTATTGGTACCATGCTCAAAATATGGACGAGGATAAAATCGCCCCGAACTTATACGACTAACTATGAGGTGAACTTTATGAATTATGGAAGTAAAATCTGGATATTTCCAGATGCGGAATGTCCGCCTGAAGGCGTAAACAGTATACCAGGACATGAATCTATTATAATAACGAATACATGTGACTGTGATGCACATATTACGCTTACCTTGTTTTTCACAGACAAAGATCCTGTTCAACTGTCTGAGGTCACAGTAAATGCCAGACGTGTACGATGCCTTCGGACAAATAGTGAACAGGACTTTGGGAACTATACTGTGCCTATCAGCGAACAATATGCCATTATGCTGGAAAGTGATTGTCCTGTCATCGCACAATACGGCAGAGCTGATCCGAGAACTGTAGCTTTTTATACAACACCCGGGTACAACACAAATTAGCCTGACATCAACCATATCAAATGATAGAAAAGGAGAAAACAATGAGTACAAACAAAAGAATTTTTATACCTGATCATGAATACCAGGAAAGAATCCAAAATGCTGCAAAGCTGATTGAAAAAGAACATCTTGATGTTCTGATTGTCAATTCGAATGAAGCTGATTACGGAAATGCAAGATATTTTTCTGGCTTCTGGCCACTTTTTGAACGTGCCGGGGTTGCCATCTCTGCATCCGGAGATGCTGCCCTTATGGTAGGGCCTGAAAGCCGCTATTTTGCCGCTGACCGTTCTAAGATTGAAAAGATTTTTATTTTAAAGGAATATAGAGAGAGTGCAGACCCAGCCTATCCGGAATTAACTCCAGATACCTTCCAGGATGTATTTCATGCAATTGGAGTGACACAAAAAAATATCCGGATTGGCGTAGCCAGCTATTTGGATACATCCGTTGTGATTATGGATGGAATCAGAGCTGCTTTTCCAGATGCTGAAATCGTACGCGCAGATCATATCATGACTGCTTTGCGATCTGTAAAATCAAAAAATGAGATCAATTGTTTAAGAGAAGGATATCGCATTGCTGAATTGGCAATGCAGCAGGTTATTCAGGAAATACAACCAGGAATGACCGAATTGCAAATGGTCGGAGTCGCTCAGCGCGTAATTTATGAAAATGGTGCAGAATATGAAGGACTCCCTATGTACGTTTTCTCCGAGTCCTCTACCAGACATGCTATTTCACGGTCTTCGTACCGGGAATTCCAGAAGAATGATATCGTACAATTAAATTTATCCGCAAGGATTGATGGGTACTCTGCCGCTGTCGGTTATCCAATCGTATTGGGAAAATTGGAAGGAAGACGCAGAGAAGTGGTTCTTTTCGGATTAGAGGCTCATCGGTGGACTCAAAAACAAATTAAAGCTGGAATCCCGGCATCTCAGATCGCCAAAAACTTTTATAACTATTATGTAGACAATGGATTTAAAGATAATTTTGTTTATGGACCTTTACATGGCACGGGAATGATCGAAGTAGAAGCTCCTTGGGTAGAGACTGATTCCAACTACAATTTACTGGAAAACATGACATTCCAAATCGATACCTTCATTTCAACAGATACCTTTGGTGTTCGCTGGGAAAAAGGCATTGCCGTAACAGAAAACGGCTGTGATGTTCTGTCCCAGGAAATCGGAACTTTATATGAATTAGATTTCTAATTTACATTTTACATCATTTTCCTAAGATATAGAGAGGGCAGTTTCCGCCTGCCCTCTCGATTCATTTCCAGTGTTGTTCTGGCGTCTTTATCGAAAGTCAGGAAGGTATCGGAACACGTGTGTTTATTCGTTTCCCGCAAATTATAGATTAAATTTTCGTTTTTAAGCCCCCTGACAGCAACCAAAATGCTGTCAGGGAATTTTATTATGAATTTTTAATGATGCCTCCTTTTCGGCTTCCTCTATGATTTCCAGTACTTTTCTACCTCCTTCGCTGCATCTGACAGAGAAAACTGAAATTTTTCCTGAATTTTTACACATACAATTTCTTTCTCCATTCCCATTTCCCGAAGCAACTCTACCACGACCTGTATGCCTTCTTGCCGGCCCTCCTGTCGCCCCTCTTGTAGGCCCTCCTGCCGGCCCTCTTGCAGCCCCTCCTGTCGCCCCTCCTGTCGGCCTATTTTTAGGCCTTCTTTTCGTCCTTCTCTAAGCCCAGTTTCTTTGTAAACAGTAGAAAAATACTGGTGATCTCGAATCGCACGCTCTCTTGCTTCATATTCTAGACGCTTTTCTTCATCTGCACTGATCCGGTTCAGATCCTCATACGCCTTCTTAATATATTCGCTTTTTTCCGCTGCCATTTCAAATTCCTCCTTGCTCTCTGCATTGATAAACTGAAGCCATTTCAACAGTTCTGTCTCCGGATACTCATGTTTTGCCAGCTTGGGAAGTTCCAGCGTATGGATTTCAAACTTATCACTGTACATCTTTCTTCCCTGATCCGACCAGAAATGAAAGCGGGAATAGTATTCTTGATCATCAAACAATGTAAAATTTAAAATCCCGACATGAATACATTTTTCTAATTTTTGATAGTCTTCTCCCGGTTTTAGCTGATCCACAAACATCTTTCCCAGATAAAACAAGGTACGTTCTGCCCAGTATTCACTGGATGTCACCTGGATTTCAATATCAATCTGCTCCTTATTATTTAGCAATACCCGTACATCCAGAATCCCCAGTTTATCAGCTTTGTCTTTCTGACGCAGGTGGGACGGCAAAATCCTGCTCTCAACGATTTCTTCCAGATTGATCCCAAGTACTGCTGCCAGAAATGCATTGCGCACCTCTTCATCTTCCATCAGTTCTTTAAAACAGAAATCTACCTTTGGCTTCATTAAAAATTGTGTTGTTTTTTCTTTCTTCATACACACTCCTCCTTTGTTCTGATGGAAACCAGAATATTTCGGCGAGTATGTATCTATATCTTTGATTTTATTATATCTTTTGACGCGATGTTTCACAATCGCAAATACAGACAAACTCCCTCTATTCTTTTATCCATCTCTTTACTCTTTATCTGGGAATAACTTTTGAATGGCAATTCTTTGCCATATTTGAAAATTGAAAGGGATTCCTTTCAAGATTGATTTTATTATACTTGAATTTTGATCAGGATACAATTAAATTTCCATAAATATCCTGTAAAAAGTTACTGTAAACAATAACTCTGCAAGCCACAGTAACAGAGCAGTTCCACATGGAACTGCCCTACACCACCGGAAACCAGAGTCTGATTTCCATTCCTTTTCCGTAGACTGACACTGCTTCTACTTCTATCTTTAATTCCTGTCCGATCTGCCGTACCAGATACAATCCCATCCCTGTCGATTTTTTCTGGCTGTTCTCTCCTGTAAATCCTTTTTCAAAAAGATAGCGGAGTTCATATGGTTTTACGCCACACCCATTGTCGCAGACAGAAAGGCAGACTCTGTTGTTCTCACTTCCGGAACTGATTTTCAGCTTCGGACACTTTTCGGCTTCATATCCTGTGTATTTGATAGAATTCGCGATCAGCTGACTGAGCATAAAACACAGACTTTTCCGGTCTGACAGTACGATTTTCTTTTTCAGATCCAACTGCACCAGGATCTGCTTTTCTTCCAGATACAGAAGGTATTCATCCAGCACCTCCCGGCAGCATTCTTCCAGACTGATCTCTTCAAACAAATACTCTTTATTCACTGCTTTAACCCTGGCATAATATAACATCTGCTCTACATAGGACTGCATCTGCAGTCTGACATGCTCCATTTTTTTGTGTACTGTCGGTGACATCTCCTCACTTCTGTTCTCAAGCAAAAGTGTAAAAAGAGATAATGGAATTTTCACTTCATGTGCCCATAATTCTACATATCGTTCATATTCTTCTTCCTGTATCCTCCCTGCATCAGCCTGCCTGTATGCTTTTCGAAGATATGCCCCGATCTCCCGCAGGATTTCCTGTTCTTCATTTCCTGCTCCCCCGATCGCAAGTCTCTCATTTTCTTCACTCGGATCCGCCAGAAATGTAAGAAACCGCTCTTTCTTTTTCTGCTCTTTCCTTACGTTCCAGATTACCGCATACAAAAAAATGATTGCAAGACAACTGACTTCCAGTCCGGCCAGAACTTTGAACTGCTCCATCCCCGACAGCCACAGAAAGAATAGCGATACCAGTTCTGTACACGTAAGGATCACAAACCATATTTTTTCTTCTTTGATCTCGCTCCAGATTCGTCTGATATATTCCATATTACTGCTCTCTCTTCCACCGATATCCTCTGCCACGGATTGTTTCTATCCGATTCTCCAGACCAAGCGCCTTTAATGTCTTTTTCAGCCTTGTCACATTGACTTGAAGCGCATTTTCATCAATATATTCGGTTGTTCCCCACAATACCTTTGAAATGCACTCTTTTTTCACCTCTGTTCCTGCATATTCCAAAAGAATTTTTAAAATCTTCCCCTGATTTTCCGGAATATGACAGGCATCCTTCCCCTGACAGACCGTATAGGTTCTGGTATCAAAAAGAAAATCGTCTCCATCCAGTAAATGTGCATTCCCCATTGCCCGTTTCAGAAGATTTTCTGTCCTTGCCAGCAGACGGTCTTTATGACATGGCTTCGTCAGATATTCGTCAGCTCCCAGCTCCAGTGCTTTCAACTCATCCTGCATTTTATCCCTGGAGGTCAGCACAAGAATAGGAAGGCTGCCTTTCTTTCGTATTTCTTTACAAAGTGCAAATCCACTGATTCCCGGAAGTCCCAGATCCAGCACTAACAAATCCGGATGCTCTGCCTCACAGACAGCACCGGTTTCTGGAAAATCCGTTACACAGCATACCTCATAGCCTGCCTTATGATAAATATTTTCCAGTTCTTCCCGAAGGAATTCATCGTCTTCTACGATCATGATTTTTTGCATGCCTGTCTTCTACTCCTGCCGTTTTCTCTGAATAAATTTCAAAATCCTGCGATTGCTTGTCTTTATGACTCCTATTATATAAGCTGTTTCTATCAGACACAAGAAAAGAAACACACTTCCTGCCATCTGCCAGAAAACTTTTACTTCCTGCACCTGTCCAATCAGCCGGAACAATGTCCAGACCCCAAACACACTACTGAAAAATGCAACGCTCAATACCAGTCCATAGTGCCACCAGATCTGAACTTTCGCACAATGACAGAGCTCTTTGTAGTTACTTCCCAGTGTAAGCAGAACGCTGTAGCGTGCCCCGGTCTTCTCCTGCTGAATTAAAAACTGAACTCCAATGAGCGTATTTGCGATAATCAAAAAAATCACCGCCAGATAGATCGTCGTATATCCCAATGCCACCTGATAAAACATATGCCGCCCGGCTGTTCCCAGATAACTTTCATAATGCAGATTGGTTGTTTTTAGACGGTCATTGACAGACATCACTGCTTTGAGCAATCCTTCCTCCTTTACCAGAACCGGATCAAGAATCCCGTTCCAGTAAGAATAGCTTCCGTCTGCTACAAAGACATCAAAAACCTTATCCGGTACAATAAAACCATACATAATCGTCAACATCCGGTCTGCCACCAGATTGTCATTGCATACTCTTGGAATGATTTCATAATCGGTCTCTTCTATCTGCACAAAAACTTTCTCTTTCAGAAGTTTCTCTACGCTCTTTGCAGTCTCATCCGACAAATATGTGGGGTGCCCGTAAATTGCCATCTGATGTTCCTTTAAGTTCAAAGGTTTCATTCCTTTTGAACGCAAAATCTCATTGTACCCTGATTCTGCGATCAAAAACGGGGATTCTTCCCAAGAATATGGATTCAATCTGTTTTTCAGACACTCATGTAATTCCTCACAGTCATATGCATATACTTTTCGCTCCTCCATACCTTCCGTAAAATCCAGATCTGTCCAAAGTAATCCGTTTCGTACTTCAAACAGATTTGAAAAATATTGGTCTACTTTCTGAGATGACAGCACTTCTTCTAACGTTTCTTTTTTCTCGTCAAATGTAAAATCGATCCCTGCCGTATCCTGTTGTCCCAGTTGCCCGCTCATCCCGACTCCATAGGCACAACATATGATCGCAAACAGAATCAGAAGGGAAGAAATTGCCAACGAAACTGATTTTAAAAATACAGCTTCCTGCAGCTGACGGCATGTAAATGTCCAGAGCTTTTTCCCCGGAAGTTTTCTGCATATCCTGTCAAACAGATATGCCAGGCCCTGAAAGAAAAAGAATGTACCGAGTACTCCACAAAAACATAAAATTGCAGTCATACGAAACATTCGTTTTATCCCAAGTTCCGAACTCAGTATCCCGCATCCGATCCCATAGGCTGCTGCCAGAAGAATGATTCCCATCATCAGCTTCACACACGTTTTTATGGGCGAAAATGCACGCTGTTTTTCCTTCTGTTCACGGGATAACAATTCATAAACCTCTTTTTTCCAAAGCTTCATGCAAAGCACAAACCGGGCAAGCATTTTAATTCCGCAAATCCCAATGACTGTCCACAATGCAGCCGAACCGGAAAATGTAAACTGATGACGCAGAATTCCAAATCCTGCAAGCTTCGCCGTAATCAGGCTTGTAAGTTCCGAGATCAGCAGAGCCCCCGGGATCCCGATCACAAGAGCATACACAATATTTCGCAGATCTTCCAGAAAAAGCATTTGAAACAGACTTCTTTTCTTCATGCCAAGCATCAAATAGGTTCCAAACTCATGACTTCGCCGTTCCATCTGATACTTATCCGTAAAATATACCAGGAAATAAAGCAGGCACAGAGATACCACATATAAAATCGGAATCAGCATCAGCAGCTTGTTTACAGCATCTCTCTCCATCTCTTTCAGAAAGATCATCACATCCTGATGATCCAGCGCAAGGATAATATAAAATGCCGCCACCGTCAGAATCATCGTAACAAAATACAGCGTGTTTTCCTGCCGGTTTCGTTTACTGTTTCGTCTGATCAGTTCAGAGAACATAATTGCTTCCTCCTCCCAACTGCGCCATCACGGACAAAATGCGCTCATAAAATTCCCGGTTTGTCTCCTCCCCGACTCGCTTCCGTAATTCATGAAATACTTTTCCATCCTGAATAAACAAAATTCTGGAACAAAAACTCGCAGCCTGTGCGTCATGTGTCACCATCAGAACCGCAGCCTCATCCTCTCGATTCACTCCGGAAAGTTGTTCCATCAGACTTCGTGCACTTCGGCTGTCAAGCGCACCGGTCGGCTCATCTGCCAGTACGATCTGCGGATGCAAAAGAAGCGCTCTTAATGCGGCTACCCTCTGCTTCTGTCCTCCGGACATCTGATTCGGAAACTTTTCCAGCACCTCCTCGATCTCAAAATATTCCGCCAGCTTCTGCATCCTTTTTCTGCTTTCCTTTTCCGGCATTTTGTGAATCTGTGCCGGCAAAAGAATATTTTCTCCACCCGTCAGATTATCCAGCAATTCAAACTGCTGAAACAGATACCCGATCTGTCTTCCCCGATACGCTGCCAGCTGAGCATCCGTATACATTCCGATATCCTGTCCTTTCAGAAGAATCCTCCCCCTTGTAGGTCTTAAAACCGAAGCAATACAATTTAACAGCGTCGTTTTTCCCGAACCGCTGCTTCCCATAATTCCGAGGAATTCTCCCTGATATACTTGAAACGAAATTCCTCTGAGTGCCTCTGCTGCATTTTCCTTTTCCCCATATGTTTTGTACAACGATTCTATTTCCAAAATAATACGGCTCATAATATCCCTCCCTTTCGTGATAAGAATATTATAAGCCGTATCGTGGATGAAAAACACTTACACTTTTTGTAAGAAAACTCCATCCTCTTTATGGTCTGCTATTCACAGTAAATTTTTATGAAAGCTCCAGTTTTCCGGTATATAACTGGTAATACGTTCCTTTCATTTTGATCAGATCCGCATGATCTCCACGCTCGATGATCTTTCCGTGTTCCAGAACAATAATCGCATCACTGTTGCGGATCGTAGAAAGTCTGTGCGCGATAACAAATACTGTACGTCCCTTCATCAGGTTATCCATACCCTTCTGCACAATACTCTCCGTACGGGTATCAATGCTGGAAGTTGCTTCATCCAGAATCAGTACCGGCGGATTTGCAACTGCTGCTCTCGCAATGGAAAGAAGCTGTCTCTGTCCCTGTGAAAGCTCTTCTCCATCACCGCTTAACATAGTATCGTATCCCTTCGGAAGCATTTTGATAAACTGATCTGCATGAGCCAGTTTTGCAGCCTCATATACTTCCTCATCAGTAGCATCCAGTTTTCCATAACGGATATTATCCATAATGGTTCCTGTAAACAAATGGGTATCCTGCAGTACAATTCCGAGGGAACGTCTCAGATCATCCTTTTTAATCTTTGTAATATTGATTCCGTCATACCGGATCTTTCCTTCCTGAATATCGTAAAAGCGATTGATCAGGTTCGTGATGGTTGTTTTTCCTGCTCCGGTAGAACCGACAAATGCCAGCTTCTGTCCCGGTTTTGCAAACAGACTGATATCTTTTAAGATCACTTTATCTTCGTTGTATCCAAATGTCACATCTTCAAAACGCACATCTCCGGTCAGTTCTGTATAAGACACACTTCCGTCAGCCGAATGTGGATGCTTCCAGGCCCACATTCCTGTTCTTTCTTTGCATTCGATAATATTGCCGTTCTCGTCTTTTTTCGCATTGACCAGTGTTACGTATCCCTCGTCTTTTTCCGATTCTTCATCGATCAGAGCAAAAATACGCTCTGCTCCGGCAAGTGCCATAACAATGGAGTTAAACTGCTGCGCCACCTGCATAAACGGCTGTGTAAAGCTCTTTGTAAACTGCAGATAAGATGCCATAACTCCCAGAGTGATCCCTCCGATTCCCATAATAGAAAGGAATCCTCCAAGTACAGAGACCAGTACAAACTGCAGGTTTCCGATGTTTCCGATTACCGGTCCCATCATATTTGCAAAGGTATTTGCCTGTGCAGCACTTTCAAAGAGCGCCTCGTTGAGTTTGTCAAATTCTTCTTCTGACTTTCTTTCGTGGTTGAACACTTTTACTACGCGCTGTCCGTTCATTCTCTCTTCCACAAATCCAGTCACATCTGCCAGAGATTTCTGCTGACGAACAAAATATTTTCCACTGTTTCCACCGATCTTTTTTGTTACGAAGATCATAAGACCAATGATCAGAACTGCTAAAATTGTAAGCAGCGGACTTAAGATCAGCATTGAAATAAAGGTTACGATAATCGTAAAAAAGGACATCAGTGCCTGTGGGATCGACTGACTGATCATCTGTCTGAGCGTATCTGTATCATTCGTGTAAAGACTCATGATAGAACCATTCGTATTCTGGTCAAAATAACGGATTGGAAGAGTCTGCATGTGTTGAAACATATCATCCCTTACTTTTTTAAGGACACCCTGACCAATGTAGACCATCAGGCGTGTATAAGTAAACGTAGCAATGACTCCCATCAGGAAAATGCTTCCAAGCACCGCAAGTGCCCGATATAGTTCTGCAAAATTCGGATCTTTCTGTCCGATCAGAGGACTGATAAAATCATCGATTAAAAACTTGAGGGACAATGATACCGAAATTGATGCGATCGAACTTAATAAAATACAGATAAATACGATCACAAACCGAACCTTGTACGTTCCTGTCACATATTTTAAAAGCCGCTTTGCGGTCTGTAAATTTTCTTTTGAAACCTTTGGTTTTCTATTCATCGTCCTCACCTCCCTTTATCTGAGATTCATATACTTCTCTGTAGATTTCATTTGTCGCAAGCAATTCTTCGGATGTGCCGACTCCCATGATCTTTCCTTCATCCAGTACAATGATCTGGTCTGCATTTTCTATAGAAGAAACTCGCTGCGCAATGATGATCTTTGTAGTATCCGGAATCTCTTCCCGGAATGCTTTTCGAATCAGCGCATCTGTCTTTGTATCTACCGCACTTGTGGAGTCATCCAGAATCAGGATCTTCGGTTTTTTCAGAAGTGCCCGTGCAATACACAGACGCTGCTTCTGTCCGCCGGAAACATTGTTTCCGCCCTGTACGATCATCGTATGATAACCTGCCGGAAATTCTTTTATGAAGCCATCTGCCTGTGCAAGTTTGCAGACTCTCTGAACCTCTTCCTCACTGGCATGTTCATTTCCCCAACGGATATTATCGTAGATCGTTCCTGTAAAGAGAACGTTTTTTTGCAATACCATAGATACCTGATCGCGCAGTGCCTCCAGATTATACTCTCTGACATCCAGTCCGCCGACTTTTACAGTTCCTTTTGTCACGTCATAAAGTCTCGGGATCAGCTGTACCAATGTTGATTTCGCACTTCCGGTTCCTCCGATGATCCCGATCGTCTGTCCGGATTTAATATGAAGATTGACATCTTTTAACGAAAGATTTCCGCCTTCTCCCGCATAACTGAAATCTACATGCTCAAACCGGATCTCTCCGTCTGCCACTTCTGTAACCGCATTCTTTTTGTCCTGCATCTCCGGAACTTCCGCCAGAACTTCCGTAATACGGTCTGTAGACGCTTCTGCGATCATGATCATAACAAATACGAATGTAACCATCATCAGAGCCATCATGATCTGGAACGCATACACGATCACACTGGTCATTTCTCCGATTTCCATCGCACCGAATACAATTTCTCTTCCTCCGATCGCTACCATCAGAAGCATCGCCGTATAGATCGTAAACTGCATAACCGGTGAGTTCCATGCCACGATCTTTTCTGCTTTTGTAAATAATGTATAGACATATTTTGAAATTCCATGGAATTTTTCAATTTCGTGATCTTCCCGTACAAAGGCTTTTACCACGCGGGATGCATTGACATTTTCCTGTACGGAATTATTCAGAATATCATACTCATCAAATACTTTAATAAAATGCGGATGCGCTTTCTTTGCAATAAAGATCAGTGTTCCTCCAAGCAGTGGTATGATGATCAGGAACAGTAAAGCAATTTTCTTATTGAGCAAAAGTGTCATGATCCAGGATAAAACAATCATGATCGGAGCTCTCGCCAGCAGACGAATGCTCATCATATACGCCATCTGTACGTTAGTAATATCTGTTGTCATACGTGTTACAAGACCGGATGTGGAAAACCGGTCAATATTTTTAAATGAAAATTCCTGAACTTTATAAAAAATATCATGTCTCAGGTTTTTGGCATATCCTGCACCTGCTATTGCTGCCATTTTTCCTGCTATAATACCGAAATACAGAGCCAGCATTGCCATAATGACCAGAATCAATCCCCGCCGTACGATATAGCTCAAATTTCCCTGCATGATTCCAACATCAATGATCTTCGCCATCTCCATCGGAATCAGAACTTCCATTAAAACTTCCAGGATTACGAAAAATGGAGCCAACACAGACTGCTTTTTGTATTCCCGGACTGATTTTAAAAGTGTTTTATTCATCGTTCTCGTCTTCCTCCTTATTTTCTGTTTTGTTTTCTGCAAGATTTTGAATCATCTGCACAAGCACCTTTCTGCAGATCTTTACATCTTCCTGATCTATTCCTTGTATCAGCCGCTTTTCGGTATCTCTGATGTGCTCCAGAATCTCAGGTCTGAGTGCTTCTGCTTTTGGGGTCGGTACAATACGTTTTAATCTGGCATCCTTTTTCGAACTTTCCCGGGAAATAAATCCATTTTTTTCCATGAGCTGCAAAATCCCTGTGGCTGTGGACTTCCGGATTCGAAACTCTTCTTCTATATCTTTCTGATATACTTCCCTGTGCATCGTTTCCAAAAGAATATGCTTTAACACATGCTTCTGCATGGTGGTCAGGCCATCATCTCCCACTGCTTCAGACGCATTTCTGCGCTTCATCTGATTGGAAAGAATGTGAATCAGCCTGCCGGTATTGATGTACCTTTCCTTATCTTCTATATCCTGCATAATTCCATCCCTCTCTCTTTATATAGTTAGTTCCCTAACTTTCAACCATTATACGGAGGATATTTTTTATTGTCAAGAAGTTTTTTCAGATCATTGAAATTCTAAAACTTATTTTGTCTCGTCTGAATACTGCGTGATCGAAGCAGGCAGTGCGGTACGGAAAATAACAGAAATATAATCGATCGTCTGCTGCCTGTCATGCTCTTCTTTGTTCACGATCCATTCCAGTAATGTTCCCGCAATTGCCTCTGTATAAAAGAATCTTTTTAAGTCCTTTGTAACCTTACCAACATCAATGTGGCAGAGCGTATCCGTGAACTCTCAACCATTAAGGTTCTCGGATTCTACGACAAAGAAGTAACACTCTATATTTACCGGGAAACAATACTCCTTTCCCTGCTCGGTATTTTAGCAGGATTTGGAGTCGGTGATCTGCTTTACCAGTACATACTGGCAGTTGTTCCACCGGATGAAGTGATGTTTAACCCCGCTCTTTGTGCAAAAGCATTTGTGATTCCTGCCATTTTGATCTCAGTCATTACATTTGTTTTAGGATATATGATGAATCGAAAACTCAAATACTTAGATATGCTCAGCGCATTAAAATCTGTAGAATAGCAAAAAGTTTAAAAGTCAAGGGACTGACACAATGCAGCTCCTTGACTTATTTCATCTGTACTTGCTATCTTTCTCTTAATTTCCACATTCAATACTGATTGCATTGAATTTTTCCAAAATATCTTCTACTTTCAATTCCTGTTTTTCTTTTGCTGACAAGTCCATCACTGCCTCTCCCTGATGCATCATCAGAAGACGATTTCCATATTCTACTGCATAGCGGAGATTATGTGTCACCATGATCGTTGTCAGGTTTTTCTGTTTCACGATCTTATCTGTCAGTTCCATGATCAGATCTGCCGTCTTTGGATCCAGCGCCGCTGTGTGCTCATCCAGGATCAGAAAATCGATCGGTGTCATGGTTGACATCAGAAGTGCCATTGCCTGACGCTGCCCGCCGGAGAGAGAACCGACTTTTACATTCAGCTTATTTTCCAGTCCCAGATTCAACTGGCTTAATAGCTCCTGATAATGAGACTTTCTGTTTTTATTAATTCCTTTTCTCAATCCGTAAAAACTGCCTTTGTTGTCTGCAAGAGACATATTTTCCAGAATTGTCATGGAAGGACAGGTTCCAAGCGCCGGATTCTGATACACTCTTCCGATCTTCCGGTTTCTTTTATACTCTTTCATGCGGGAAATATCTTCCCCATGCATCAGAATCTGTCCTGCTTCTACCGGAATACTGCCGCACAGGATATTAAGCATGGAAGTCTTTCCGGAGCCGTTGCTTCCTACCACAGAAACAAAATCTCCCTGTTCTACTGTCAGATTAAAATCTTCAAACAGACACATTTCATTGACTGTTCCTGGATTATAATATTTATGAATATGTTTTAACTCAAGCATTTGTCTTCACCTTCTTTTTCCGTTCCATTCCAATGAGTAAGATCGCGAGGAATAATACCGCTGTGATCAGCTTCATATCCTGTGGTTCAAAAAACTTCAAAGCAACTGCCACGCAGGCTTTGTAAACGACAGAACCGATCAGAACTGCTGTGGTTGCTTTCAAAAATGTCAGATTCTTAAACAGGCTGGTTCCGATGATCACGCTTGCCAGCCCGATCACGATAGCTCCTGTACCGCTGGAAATCTCAAATACTCTCTGCTCCTGACAGAAAATTCCGCCTGCCATAGCAACCATTCCGTTGGCGATCGCCAGTCCTAAAATCTTTACATTTCCCTGATCCTTTGCAAGGGAAGTCACAAGATTTGCATTATCTCCCACAGCCCTCAGAAGAAATCCGGATTTTGTCTGCAGATACAGATCCAGAATTATTTTCACGATCACTGCAAGAATAAGTACTACTGCAAGAACTTTATATTTCGCTGCCCCGCCTGAGAAAATCCCATTCATTGTCTCATTGTCGAAAATATTCTCTTCTCCAAAAATCGGAACATTTGCTTTCCCTGCAATCCTGAGATTGATCGTCCACAGCGCAGTCATCATAATGATACCGGAGAGGAGATCCCTGACCTTTCCTTTGACATGGATCAATCCTGTACAGATTCCGGCTGCTGCTCCTGCCAGAAAAGAGACCGGTATGGTCAGGTACAGATTCACTCCCTGTGTGATCATTGTCGCCGTCACTGCAGCCCCCAGCGGAAAACTTCCATCCACTGTCAGATCCGGAAAATCCAGAATTTTATATGTGATATAAACTCCAAGAGCAAGGATTCCGTAAATCAGTCCCTGTTCCAAAATCGTTACAAAAATGTCCATCTCAATTCCTCTCCGTTTCTACTTTTTACTTTGAAATACTGTCAAACGTTTCCGCTGCACCTTCAAGCAGTGTCTCGTCTACCGTAACTCCCAGTTCTTCTGCTGCCTTTGTATTGATATAAAGTCCAGGTTCAGAAATCGTCTCATAGTTCATCTCAGACGCCGTCTTCTCTCCTTTTAAAATCTCTGCTGCCATCTTTCCGGTCTGTTTTCCAAGCGCCACATAATCCAACCCCTCTGCTGCCAGACATCCCAGTTTCACCTGTTCAATCTCGCTTCCAAACACCGGGATTTTCTTTTCATTGGCTTTGTCAAGAATCGTTGCCAGAGAATTTACAACCGTATTGTCCGTCAGATTTGTCAGACAGTCCACCTCGGATAAAATCTCTTCTGTTGCCAGCGAAATATCTGCTGTCTGCGTCACACCTTTTTTCACAATCGTAAATCCGTAATCTCCTGCCAGCTCTTCATATTTCTCAATTGCTGATACAGAGTTCACTTCACTTGTTGTATAGAGGATCCCGATCTTCTCTGCATCCGGCAGCATCTCGCGGATCATCTCCAGCTGCTCTTTGATCGGAAGCTCATCACTGGTTCCTGTGACCTCTCCCACCGGAGCTCCATCGTCATTTGCAAGCTTTGCTGCTTTTGGATCTGTCACTGCTGTATAGATTACCGGAATCTCTGTATTCATTGCTGAATTGTATGCCGCCTGCGCGCTTGGAGTGGCGATTCCACAGATCAGATCCACATCGTCTGAAACAAATCCATCACTGATCTGCTTTGCTGTTCCCTGATCGGCCGCCGCATTCTCCTCTTTGATCGTAAGATTCTTTCCTTCCTCAAATCCGGCTTCTTTGAGTCCTTCAATAAATCCCTCCCTGCAGTTGTCCAAAGAGGCATGCTCTGCAAACTGGGAAATCCCTACTGTATATGTTTTGGTACCATCTTTTGTCTCATTTTCCTTTGTTCCACATGCCATCAGGCTGACTGCCATTACACTTCCTAAAATAACTGCGAATACTCTCTTTTTCATAATTTGGTTCTCCTTTTCTATTACTATATTCCAAAAGCAAAGGAGCCGATCATGTGGATACAGGGTGGATGCTCTGCAATGATCGTATAAAAAAACCGCCCCAAGCTATATGCTTGAGACGGTAATAAATACAAATTCATTATCGCGGTACCACTCAAATTGACAAATGTCCACTTTCTCACGTACTGACATACGCTCCTGATTGATAACGGGTTCGGTTCCCGACGACGCCTACTCTTTTCATTTCAGGCCGCCCTCGAAAGTCCATTCAGAATTAAAATCCATACAGCAATCTCACCGCCTGCTGCTCTCTGTGATCTCTTTTAAAACCTACTCTTCTTTCTCATCGGTTTTGCTTTTGATGTTTTTAATTGTAATGTCCTATTTAGGATTTGTCAAGTACTTTTTTAAGGTAAAGTGGTGATTTGGTGAATTTCCCTTATTCAATTTTTAAAACAACCTCCGGATACCATTCCATTGCTTTCCTGATTGCTTTCTTCGTTGGCAGTCCATATCCTGATAAAATAACCAGTATATTTTTCTGCGTTTCTTTTTTCTCACTACACGGTTCGATATACAACATATTTCCTACAGCATTGACCAGATACCACGTGTCTTCCAGATATACAAAGCCCTTGATTCGAAATGTATCCACTAAAAGCATATTCAGAAAATGAGAAAGTGTTTCTAATTTTATCTCTTCTTGAATGTGCAGAAGATATTTTCGCAAAGTCACATCTGCAGTTTGCAACAGCTGTTCTTCTGTTTCCAGATTTGGCTTTTGCATCTCCTGCAGCCACCTCTCTTCCATCATGCCATATGATGTCATATGCAACGGCAAATCCGGTCGATGGGCCTTCAGAATCTTTTGAATCTGCTCTATCTCTTCTGTTTTTACAAGATCCTTCTTGTTCAGAAGCAGCAGATCTGATACCTGAATCTGTTTTTTTACTACAACTGCCGTTTCATACACTTTCGGAAATTGCCGTGCATCCAGCAGGCAGACGCATCCCATATATTCCAATCCTGGAAATTTTTCCCTCTGATTCAATATTTTCTTAACATTTGTGGGATCGGAGAGCCCTGATGCTTCTACTATAATCACATCCGGCTTCTCCTGTAATACCTGCTGCAATACATTCTCAAATTTATCCAGCCTGCACGAGCAAAAGATCGAGCCATTGTTGATCTCGTCCAGTGCAATCCCCAACTCCGAAAGCAGTTCTCCATCAATGCCCTCTTTTCCAAACTCGTTCACAATAATATGCATCCGTTCCGAAGAGAATTGTTTCATAAACTGTTTTAAAAATGTTGTCTTTCCTGCACCCAGAAACCCGGTGATCAAATACAGTCTACTCATTATTTCATTGCCGCACGGATCGCGCCTTCCAATTCTTCTTTAGATGGTACCAGAGAACGGAATTTCAATTCACCATTGATGTACATGGACGGCAGATTCGGAACGCCCATCTTTTTACATCTTGCGATATTCTCTTTGAGCGTAAATTTATACTCTACCATATCAATCGCATCACCAAATGTCTTTTTCGCTTCATTTGCTGCGCCCATCATGTAGGTACATGCCGCACATGTCGCAGAATCCAGAGTAAATACCTCTACCAGTGGTTTTTCTAAGTGCTCATAATCCGGAAGCTCTACTTCAATATCTTCGTCTTCTGCCACATAGTTCTTTAACATTTCTCTTACAGAATCTGTCTCATAAACTGCCTGTGCAACTCCGATTGCATTTTCCACAGGAACATCATAAGGCATATCGCATCCGGGTGCTAAAATAAAGTTTTTACAGCCTTTCATTTTATCAAGCAATTCTACCGCAATCCACAGTTACCGGAACAAGGCTCACTGTTTAATCCAATCTGCGCGAAAATGTATCCTTTGTCTCCATACTCTTTTCTGGAAAGTTCATTTGCTTTCGCAATCAGCTCATAAAATACTTTCGACTGATTGTCTATATTGAGCAATGTCACTGCATCCTCTTTTGTCAGCATTTCTTCTGCATCTACTTTTGAAAGTATACTTGCTATATCTTTCATCAAAATACCTCCTTGTGTATTTCTATCCCACATATTGCTATAAACATAGTAGTATATTTCAAACAAAATCTATGGGAATTTTTTAAGATTTTCTGTAATTTTTCTACATCTTTATTGATTCATTCTGCAATCTTCCGCTCTTTCAACTAAAATGGAATCCCTCTCCGAAGCAGAACCTGTCGTAAAAACATTCCTGCAGCATTAAACCCAGCGGTACTATATCATCCGATGTAAATATTGCATCCACACCAAATCCTTTTTATGCTTCCTATAAATCCACTTATATTCTGAATCATCGTCAGGAGTTAGAATATAAATAGTACAAGCCAAAAGAGAAATCCCAAAATACACATAAGCATGGTACAATAGAGACATGCTGAAGGAGGATCTCATATGGCAAGACAACATGACAAACAGTTTAAACTTGATGCAATCCAGTACTACGAAGATCATAAGGATTTAGGTGTACGTGGATGTGCGGAAAATCTCGGAATCGGATACAGCACTTTAACAAAGTGGCTGAAAGATTTCCGGGAATCTGGCGATATCTCTGTTCGTGGTTCCGGTAATTATGCTTCTGATGAACAGAAAGAAATCGCTCGTCTCAGACGTGAATTACGTGACGCCCAAGATGCGCTTGATGTATTAAAAAAAGCCATCAACATTCTGGGAAAATGACAGAAGCCATTTATCTCGAAGTTTCTGAGAAGACGGAAGCTGCCAAGAATGCTGGACGCCGGGTTTCCTTGTATCCCGAATGTCATGTATTCCCCTTTGCTGATGGCTTCCAGTACAG